>LNFM01001467.1_pt1 | contig 53466 bp, 49 predicted proteins | sample 596031 | NCBI WGS metagenome assembly LNFM01 (sample SAMN04254537, study PRJNA301005) | activated carbon metagenome | isolation source: dual media filters at the Ann Arbor, Michigan drinking water treatment plant | place: USA: Ann Arbor
TCATGTTCGACGGCTCCTCGATCGCCGGCTGGAAGGCGATCAACGAGTCCGACATGATCCTGATGCCGGACCCCTCCACGGCGGTGATGGATCCCTTCGCGGCCAAGCCGCAGATGATCCTGTTCTGCGACATCGTGGAGCCTTCCACGGGCCAGATGTACTCGCGCGACCCGCGCAGCACGGCCAAGCGGGCCGAGGCCTATCTGAAGTCGACCGGCATCGGCGACACCGCCTACTTCGGCCCGGAGGCCGAGTTCTTCGTGTTCGACAACGTGAAGTTCGGCACGGGCGGCAACTACGGCATCTACCAGCTCGACAGCATCGAGGGGCCTGGCGCCAGCCTGAAGGACTACCCCGAGGGCAACATGGGCCACCGCCCGGTGGTCAAGGGCGGCTACTTCCCGGTGGCGCCGGTGGACAGCGAGGGCGACCTGCGCGCCGAGATGCTGTCGACCATGGGCGAGATGGGCCTGGCGATCGAGAAGCACCACCACGAGGTCGCGCAGTCCCAGCATGAGCTGGGCACCAAGTTCGGCCCGATGGTGATGCAGGCCGACCACATGCAGATCTACAAGTACTGCGTGCACAACGTGGCCCACAGCTACGGCAAGACCGCGACCTTCATGCCGAAGCCGATCTACGGCGACAACGGCAGCGGCATGCATGTGCACCAGTCGATCTGGAAGGCCGGCAAGCCGATGTTCGCGGGCAACGGCTATGCCGACCTGTCCGAGATGGCGCTGTACTACATCGGCGGCATCATCAAGCACGCCAAGGCGCTGAACGCCTTCACCAACCCGACCACCAACAGCTACAAGCGCCTGATCCCGGGCTTCGAGGCCCCCGTGCTGCTGGCCTACTCGGCCCGCAACCGCTCCGCCTCCTGCCGCATCCCCTACGCGACCAGCCCGAAGGCCAAGCGCGTCGAGGTCCGCTTCCCGGATCCGGGTGCGAACCCCTACCTCGCCTTCTCCGCCATGCTGATGGCCGGCCTCGATGGCATCAAGAACAAGATCCATCCGGGCGATGCCATGGACAAGGACCTGTACGACCTGCCGCCGGAGGAGCTGAAGGGCATCCCGACCGTCTGCGGGTCGCTGCGCGAGGCGCTGGGTGCGCTGGCCGCGGACCACGAGTTCCTGCTGGCCGGCGACGTGTTCAGCAAGGACCAGATCGAGAGCTACATCGAGCTGAAGTGGACCGACGTGTACAAGTTCGAGCACACGCCGCACCCGGTTGAGTTCGAGATGTACTACTCCGTCTGATCCGGCGCGCCGGGGATGGGTTTCGGCCCATCCCTGGTGATTGGCGGCGGCCGACCAAAATACAGAACCGGGCTGCCGCGCATGCGGTGGACCGGTTTTTCTTTGCCCGGTTTTCTTTGGCCGGTTTTTGGCCGGCACTGCGCTTCCTGGATCACGCTGCGGATAATTCGCGTTCGCGCCCGCCGCAGCGGTTCACCTGCCTGTCTCAAGATGCTCAATAAGGATACCGACTGGCGTAACGGAGGTCGAATCACAACCTGTGGTAGAAACGTGTGGATCTGCGGCCCGACTGGGCGAGGCGCTGGCGCGCATTGCCCGCCTTGCTCAGGTGGCACTCGGCACCGCGGGGGCCGGCATCGCCCTGGGTCCGCCACCGGAGCAGCAGGACGCGCAGGAGGCGGGTTTCCTGCACCGCACGCCGCTGCGCGGGCGTGATGGCCATCTGCTGGGAACGCTCTGGCTGCGCGACACGGCGCCGCGGCCGGCTTTTGCCGCCACCGAGCAGGCGCTGCTCGATGACCTCGCGGCCATGGCGGTGGGGGCGCTGGAGCACGAGCAGGACATCGCGGTGCTGGCGCTGCGCGAGCGTCTGCTGCGCCTCGTCGTCGAGGCGCCCAGCTTCGACCTTGCGGTGGAACGTGCCATGGCGGAGCTGCGCGCAGCCACGGATTCGATGCTGTGCCTGTTCTTCCGCCTGGCCCCGGATGGCCGGCAGATGCAGCTTGTGGCAGGCCAGGCCAGCACGCCCGAACTGACCGCGGCCTATCTGGACCATCTGCGCCGGATGGATGTGCGGGTGGATAATTCCCTGGTGGGGGAGGTGGCGGCAGCTGGCCGCCAGCGCGTCGTGCCCCAGGTCGATGCCATGATCCAGCGGAAGTACCCGGCCATCGCCCTGTCCGTGGAACAGCGCATCGTGGCGAATATCGTCACGCCGCTTTCACTGGGGGAGGAACGCTACGCCTTCAGTGTGGGCTTCGGCGCCGGCCCGCACCGGCTCTCGGCGCTGGCGGAGATGCTGATGGGGCTGGGCAGCGCCCTGCGTCCCCTGCTGCGCCGGCTGCGGGATGCGGAGCAGATTGCGCTGAACGAACAGCGCTTCCGCCTGGTGGCGGGGACCACGGCCGAAATCGTCTGGGACTGGGACCTCGGCACCGGCCAGGTCTGGTGGAGCGAGGAAATCACCCGCCAGTTCGGCCATGCGGTGCCGGACCCGCTGCCCGGGCTGGGCTGGTGGTCCCGCCTGGTCGTGCCGGAGGAGCGGGAGGCGGTGACGGCCGCGCGCAAGGCGGCGATCGCCGGCGCCGGCCCCTGGCAGGCGGAATATCGCATCCTCAAGGCCGATGGCAGCGTGGCACTGGTCTCCGACCGGGGCTTCCTGATCTGCGATGCGGATGGTGTGGCGCTGCGCATGGTGGGCAGCCTGGTGGACATCACCCGCCAGCGTGCGCTGGAGGAACAGCTGCGGCAGGCTCAGCGGCTGGATGCGCTGGGCAACCTGACCGGCGGCGTGGCGCATGACTTCAACAATCTGCTCGCCGTCATCATCGGCAATGCGGAATTGATGACGGATGACCCGGCGCTGGATCCGGCCGCCCGCGGCCATGCCGAGATCATCCTGGCCGCGGCCGAACGGGGGGCGGAGTTGACCGGCCGCCTGCTGACCTTTGCCCGGCTGCACCCGCTGGCGCCCAAGGTGGTGGATGTGAACCGCCTGCTGCGGGACATGGAACAATTGCTGCGGCGCCTGATCGGTGCACCGGTGGAGATCGCCTTCGCGCTCTGCCGTGGCCAGGCGCCGGCCGTGGTCGATGGGCCGCAGTTGGAGAATGCGGTGCTGAACCTGTGCATCAATGCACGGGATGCGATGCCGCGGGGCGGCCGGCTGCGGATTGCCACCGCCTATCTGGACCAGGCGGCGCTGCTGGCCTCCGGGCAGGATGTGCCGCCCGGGGATTACGTGACCCTCACCGTCACCGATACCGGCGCCGGGATGCCGCCCGAGGTCGCGGCCCGCGCGTTCGAGCCGTTCTTCACCACCAAGGCCTTCGGTCGCGGCAGCGGGCTCGGCCTCAGCATGGTGTTCGGCTTCGTCAGCCAGTTCCGCGGCCATATCCGCATCGCCACCGGGCCGGGCCAGGGCACGGCGGTGACGCTGTACCTGCCGCGCTCCGAGCAACCCTCGGATGTGGCGGAGCCGGCGGCGGCGGCGGTGGCCGCCGCTGGCCAGGGGCGGGTGCTGCTGGTGGAGGATGACCCCTCCCTCCGCCAGACCGCGACCATCCAGCTGCGAAGGCTGGGCTATGAGGTGCTGGCGGCCAGCAATGGGGAGGCGGCGCTGGAGATGCTGCGGCAGGCGGGGGCGGTGGACCTGCTGTTCACCGATGTCGTCATGCCGGGGCGGCTGAACGGCCACCAACTGGCACGGCAGGCCGTGGTGCTGCGGCCTTCCCTGCGCGTGCTGCTGACCTCCGGCTACCAGGCGAATGCGATGCCGGATGCGGAGGATCTGCCCTCCGGTTTCCGGCTGCTGTCGAAGCCCTATCGCCTGGCTGACCTGGCGGAGGCGATCCGGCAGTTGCTGGAGCCCGCCCCGGGCCGGGCGGGGGCTGGGCGGGACGCGTCTTCACCATAGACAGGGCCTTCGTTCATGGGCGGAGGGCATGCCAGATCCTTATTGATAAAGTTCGATGTCGAACGATATAGTTCGATATCGAACAAGGAAACTGCGCATGCCCGCCTCACGCCGCCAGATCCTCCGCGCCGCCGGCGCGGCCGGCTTCCTCCTGCTGTCACCTGGAGCCCGCGGCCAGCAGCTTCGAAGCGACCCCGTGGCGCCCTGGGCAGCCGCGCCACTGGCCGCCACGCACCCCGATCCGCGCATCCGCGCCCTGGCCTGGGCTGTCCTGGCGCCCAACCCGCACAACCGCCAACCCTGGATCGCAGAACTGCCAGCGGCCGCACCGGACACGGTGCTGCTGTCCTGCGACCTGGAGCGCCGCCTGCCGGTGACGGACCCCTTCGACCGGCAGATCACAATCGGCCTCGGTGCCTTCGTGGAGTTGTTCCGCATGGCCGCCGCAGCCCAGGGCCACGGTTTGGAGCTGACGCCCTTCCCGAATGGGGAGTCTCGGCCAAGGCTGGATGCGCGGCCGGTGGCCTTGCTGCGGTTGGTGCCCGGTGGGCTGGCGGACCCGCTTTTCGCCCAGGCCGCCTTACGGCGATCGGCGAAGCGGCCATTCGCCATGGACCGTCCGGTGCCCGAGGCGGCCTTTGCTGCGCTTGCCGCCGTGGCGCCCGCGCGCTGCGCCGGCACCGCGGCGCCTGACCGCGTCGTTGCGCTCCGCGACCTGACCTGGCGCGCCTGGCGGATCGAGGCGACGACGCCCGCGGCGCATCAGGAAAGTGTCGATTTGATGCGGCTCGGGCAGGATGCGGTGGCGGTCCAGCCGGATGGCATCAGCCTTTATGGCCCGGGGCTGGATGAAGCGGTGGCCGCCGGCCAGATCACGCAGGCTGCCATGTTGCCTGGCCTGCCAGCCTACGACACGATGGTCGCGCGCTACCAGGCCATGCTGGCGGCGACACCCGCTTTCGTCTGGACCACCACGCCGGAAAACAGCCGGGCGGCGCAGTTGGAAGCGGGGCGGGACTGGCTGCGAGTCAATTTGGCAGCGACTGCCGCCGGCCTGTCGCTGCACCCGGTCAGCCAGGCACTACAGGAGTACCCGGAGATGGATGCACCCTACCGGCAGGTGCAGTCCGAGTTGGGCCGCGGCGGGGTGGTGCAGATGCTGGGCCGCCTGGGCTATGGCCCCGCCGTGCCGCCGACCCCGCGCTGGCCGGTGGCCAGCCGCATCCGCACCGCGTAAGCCCACCGCATGAGCGCACCGGGCGACCCGCCGATCTTCGCCTTGTTGAACGAGATCGGCATCATCGAGCATCTGGCGCGAAACCGCGCCGAGCGGGCGCTGCCCGAGGGGCTGCGCCTGTCCCACTTCATCGTGCTGAACCATCTGGTTCGGATGGGCGATGGGCGCAGCCTGGCGCGCATCGCCCGCGCCGTGCAGGTGGAGCGCCCGGCGATGACCAACACGATCCAGAAGCTGGAGGCGCGGGGCCTGGTGCGTGGCGTGCCGGACCCGCGGGATGGCCGCGGCAAGCTGGTCTTCTTGACCGAGGCAGGGCGCGCGATGCGTGAGCAAGGTGTGGCATCCATGGCCGCCGCGATCGGGCCGGTTCCGCACGGCCTGACGGCGGAGGATGTCTCGGGGTTGCTGGTCCCGCTGCGTCGCCTGCGTGAGGCGCTCGACCGTGCCCGGGATGTGGAAGCGGATGTTGAGTCAGGTGCCGGGGAGGGCTGATTGGGAAGGGGCCGAACTCCCTGGTCATCGCGGCTGGGCCAAGGGGGTGACGCACCCCATGGCTGTGCGTAGTCTCCCGCGTCCCGCGGAGACCCCGTCCATGAAGCTGTACTACTCGCCCGGCGCCTGCTCGCTCGGCATCCACATCATCCTGGAGGAAATCGGCAAGCCGTATGAGCTGGCGCTGGTGGCGCTGAAGGACGGCGCGCAGCACAAGCCGGATTTCCTCGCGGTGAATCCGAAATCGAAGGTGCCGGCGCTGGATCGCGGCGATGGCCGCGTGCTGACGGAATTCCCGGTGATCGCCTGGTGGCTCGGCAAGTCGAACCCCGAGGCCGGGCTTATGCCGACGGATTTCGAGGCCGAGACCCGCTGCCTGGAAATGCTGGACTATGTCTGCGGCACCATCCACCCGCAGGGCTTCACCCGCCAGTTCCGCGCCGCCAACTTCACGGCGCGTGAGGAAGACCTGCCCAAGGTGGTGGAACAGGGCAAGGCGCTGGCCACCAAATACTTCGAGACGCTGGAGAAGAACTGGGTCGGCGGCACCTTTGCGCTGGCTTCCGGCTATTCCGTGGCAGATGCGGCGCTGTTCTTCGTGGAATACTGGGCGACGCGGCGTTCCGGCATGACCCTGCCCCCGCACCTCGCCAAGCATCTGGACGCCATGCTCGCCCGCCCGGCGGTGCAGCGCGCCCTGAGCCAGGAAGGGCTGGCGGGCTGATGTTGCACCCCACCGCCTTCTGGTTCCTGCGCCATGGCGAGACGGATTGGAACGCCCAGGGCCTGTCCCAGGGCCGTACCGACATCCCGCTGAACCATGTGGGTCGCGCCCAGGCCGAGCGCGCGGCCCGCACCCTGGCGCCGGTGCCGATCGCCAGCATCGTCGCCTCCCCCCTGCTGCGCGCCCGGCACACGGCGGAGGTCGCGGCCGCGACGCTCGGCCTGCCGGTCTCGCTGGACGAGGATCTGGCGGAGGTGAATTTCGGCGCCCAGGAAGGCCTGCCGATGGGCGATTGGTACGATGACTGGATCGCCGGCGACTACACGCCGGAGGGCGGGGAAAGCTTCGTGACGCTGCGCGAGCGGGCGGTGCGGGCTGTGAACCGCGCCCTCGCCCGGCCCGGCCCGGTGCTGGTGGTGGCGCATGGCGCGCTGTTCCGCGCGCTGCGCCAGGCGGCGGGGCTGGAGGCGAATGTCCGCACCCCCAACGCCCTGCCGCTGTGGATGGAGCCGCCGGCGGCGGACGGCACCGCCTGGCGCATCACCCCGGCCACGCTGGCGCCGGAGGCCTGACCCGCTTGGTGGCGCCGCCACCGCGGATCGCCGGGCCGGTGGCGCAGCCGCGCCGTCCGCGCCTGGCGCCACCGCCCGGCGCGGTGGATGCCCACGCCCATCTGTTCGGCCCGGAAGCCCGCTTCCCCTATGCCGAGGGCCGGGGCTACACGCCGCCCGATGCCCCGCTGGAGGCGTATCTGGCACTGCTCGACCGGCTGGGGCTGGCGCGCGGCGTGCTGGTGCAGGGCAATGCCCATGGCTTCGACAATGCCGTGCTGCTGGATGCGCTGGAACGCGCGCCGGATCGGCTGCGGGCCATTGCCATCACCGATGCGCGGATCGCGCCCGCCACGCTGCGCGACTGGCACCGCCTGGGCATGCGCGGTCTGCGCTTCCATGAACATCTGGCCCCGCCCTGCTATGTCCGCGGCGTGGGGCTGGAGGGGCTGGCGCCTTTCCGCGCCGTGATGCGCGAGCTGGGCTGGGTGGTGCAGGTGTTCTGCGACCATCGCCGCCTGCCCGCGATTGCCGCCGCGCTCGCCGCGATCGCCGCGGAGATGCCGGTGGTGGTCGACCATATGCTGGCGGTCCCGGCCGCGCGCGGCATCGCCGATCCCGGCTTCCAGGCGCTGCTGCGGCTGGTGGGGGAGGGGCTGGCCCATGTCAAACTCTCCGGCGCCTATCGCCTGTCATCCCGCTTCCCGGACTACCCGGATGCGCGGCCCTTCCACGATGCGCTGCTGGCGGCCAATCCGGAGCGTCTGCTGTGGGGCACGGATTGGCCGCATACCTCCATCCCGGCCGAGATCATGCCGGATGACGGCGCGCTGCTCGATCTGTTCCAGGACTGGACCCCGCGGGCGGAGGATCGCGCGCGCATCCTGGTGGAGACGCCTGCGCGGCTGTTCTGGTAGCGGTCGCGGCCGCAGTCGGAACCGTTGCGCCACCGCGGCTTGCGCCACGCCATGCCGGCATGGGATGGAACGCCATGGGCCGCGCAGCATGGGGTTGCGGACCAGGATCGATTCATACGCATCATGGGTTGCAGTTGATGTCCGCCGGCTTCACCCGGACTGAGAGCGGCAGCGAATTGCGCAGCCGCCTGCGCCAGCAGCAGCTGATCTCCGCCTTCGGGCGAGAGGCGCTGCGCGGTTCGGAACTCGGCGACCTGTTGCAGGAGGCGGCGCGGATCGCGGCCGATGGCCTCGGCACGGAACTCGCCAAGGTGCTGCAGCATATTCCGGCCGAGAACGCCTTGAAGATCGTCGCCGGTGTCGGCTGGCGGGGCGATGTCATCGGCTCGGTTCGCTTCGGCACGGACCTCGAATCCCCCGCCGGCTTTGCGCTGCGGACCGGCAAGCCGGTGATCTCGAACCATCTGGGCGGGGAGGGGCGCTTCCGCACGCCGCGGCTGATGGTGGAACACGGCGTCCGCCGCGCGATGAATGTGCTGATCCGCGGCGAGGCCGGCGCCCCGCCCTTCGGCGTGCTGGAGGTGGACAGCCGCGACGAGCAGGAGGAATTCTCCGAGAACGACGTCGCTTTCCTGCAGGCGCTGGCCAATGTCGTGGGCCTCGCCATCGACCGGGACCGCGACCGGCGCGACCGCGACCTGCTGACGCGGGAGGCTCATCACCGGGTCAAGAACAGCCTGCAGATCGCCCAGACCCTGCTGCGCCTGCAAATGCGGGAGGTGGAGGATCCGGAGGCGCGGCTGCAATTGGAACAGGCCGCGCGCCGCATCATGACCATCGGCGCGGTGCATGAACGCCTGTTCTCCGGCCCCGCCATCGGCCAGGTCGCGGTGGGCACCTATCTGCGCGGGCTGGTCGATGATTTGCGCAGTTCGCTGGTCGGCGAAGGCGGGCGGCCGCTGGAGCTGGAGCTGACCAATACGGCGGAGATGGCGATCTGGGACGGGGACCGGGTGACGACACTCGGCCTGGTGGTCACGGAGCTGGTGACCAATGCCTACAAATACGGGCGCGACGGCGTGCTCGTCCGGCTCGATATCGCGGCGGTCGACGGCACCGGCACGCTGGTTGTCGAGGATGGCGGCGATGGGCCGCCGCAGGGCTATGACCAGGTCAAGGGCCGTGGCCTGGGCATGCGGATCCTGGCGACGCTGCTGCGCGGCGGTGGGCTTGTCCCCGCCTGGCCCGAAGGCGGCCGCTTCCGCTTCACCGCCACCCTGCCGGCGGCCGCCTCGGCGGCCTGACCGCCCCGCCGCGGGCAATCAACCCTGGGGCGATCAACCCTGGGTCCGGCGCATCAGCGCCAGCAGCCGCGGCGCTGCGGCGCGCTGTGCGGCGGCCTCGATGGCGCGGTAATCCGCCACCAGGTTGCGCCCCGCCTCGGTCAGCGCCGCGCCGCCGCCGCGATGGCCGCCGGTGCTGGCCTGCACCACGGCGACGCCCAGCAGCTTGTTCATCGCATCCACAAGATCCCAGGCGCGCTTGTAGCTCATCCCCAAGGCCCGCCCGGCGGCGGAGATCGATCCCTCGCGGCCGACCGCTTCCAGCAGCGCGATCTTCCCCGGCCCGATCCGGCCCTGCGGCAGGTCGATCCGCAGGCTCAGCAATCCGGTCTCGGTGGGGTCCGGGGAGGTGCGGCGGGTCATGCTTCCCCCGGCTCGGCGCTGCGCGGCGGGGCCGGGGCGTCTGGCGGGCCGCCGGCCGCCACCCGATGGTCGAAATTCACCGCCTTCACCAGGGCCCAGAGCGGCATGCCCGCGCGCAATTGCAGCCGCGTCGCGCTGTCACGGGTGATGCGCGCCAGCAGCGCGGTGGGGCCGGCGGCAAGGCGGAGGAACACCTCCCCCGGCTCATGGCCCTCCGTAATCGTGAGCAGAGTCACGGGCAGGGTGTTGCGGATGGAAAGGCCGCGCGGTTCCTCGATGGCCACCGCCACGTCGCGCGCCCGCAGCCGCACCCGCAGCCGCGTGCCGGGCGGGCCGGGGCGGGCGGTGGTGAGCAGGGTGCCGCCCGCGAAATCCAGCGTCGCCAGCCCCTCCGTCACGGATCTGACAGTGCAGGGGATCAGCACGCCGGCATCGCGCCGCATCGCCAGGGGCAGGTCGGTGCGGGCCGTCAACGCCTCCACCGTGCCCTCGGCCAGGACCCGCCCGGCCGAAAGCAGCACCAGCCGGTCGGCCAGCGCGTCCACCTCCTCCAGCGCATGGGTGACGTAGAGGATGGGAATGCCGGCGGCCTCCCGCAGCCGGGCCAGGAAGGGCAGCACCTCCGCCCGGCGCGCGGCGTCCAGCGCGGCGAGGGGCTCGTCCATCAGCAGCAGGCCGGGGCGCGCGAGCAGCGCCCGGCCGAGCGCCACGCGCTGCCTTTCGCCGCCGGAAAGCCGGCCCGGGCGGCGGGCCAGCAGCGGCCCGATCCCAAGCAGCGCCACCACCTCCTCGAACCCCGGCCCGGTCGCGTCGCGCGGTGCGCGGCGCAGGCCGTAGCGCAGATTGGTCTCGACGCTGAGATGCGGGAACAACCGCGCATCCTGGAACACCAGGCCGCAGCGGCGGCGTTCCGGTGCGACGAAGACGCGGCGTGCCGTGTCCAGCAGCACGGTGCCGCCGAGGGCCACGCGCCCGGCATCCGGCCGCAGCAGCCCGGCCACCGCGGCGAGGATGGTGGATTTGCCGCAGCCGGAAGGGCCGAACAGCGCCGTCACGCCATCCGCCGGTGCGGTGAAGGCGGCCTCGATGGCAAAGCCCGCCGGCCCGTAGCGATGCCGCAGTGCCACCTCCAGCATCAGCCGCGCCCCAGCAGCAGGTGCATGCGCCGCGCGATCAGCTCGGCCAGCAGCAGGCCGGAAATGGCCAGGGTGAAGGACACCAGCGCAAGCCGCGCCGCCACGGCCTCCCCGCCCGGGGTCTGGGTCGCGCTGTAGATGGCCAGCGGCAGGGTCTGCGTCTGGCCCGGGATGTTGGAGGCGAAGGTGATGACCGCGCCGAATTCGCCAAGCCCCGCGGCGAAGGCGGTGACGGCGCCGGCCAGGATGCCAGGCGACATCAGCGGCAGCGTGACCGTGCAGAAGCGGTCGACCGGACCGGCCCCCAGCGTGCGCGCCGCCGCTTCCAGCCCCTGGTCCACATTCTCAAGGCCGAGGCGCACGGAGCGGACGATCAGCGGGAAGGACATCACCGCGGTCGCCAGCGCCGCGCCCTCCGTGCTGAAGACCAGGCGCACGCCGAACCAGTCATGCAGCGGCGCGCCGATCGGCCCGCGAATGCCGAACAGCATCAGCAGCCCCCAGCCAACCACGACGGGCGGCACCACCAGCGGCAGATGCACCAGCGCATCCAGCAGCGCGCGGCCCGGGAAGCGCGTGCGCGTGAGCACCCAGGCGACGGCGATGGCCGGCAGCAGCGAGCCGATCACCGAACGCGTCGCCACATCCAGGCTGAGGCGGACCGCCTGCCATTCCTCCGGGCTGAGCCAGGCGGTCACCGCGGGAGGATGAACCCGAAGCGCTGCCAGGCTGGCGCGGCCTCGGGGCCGGTCAGGAAGGCCAGCAGCGCGCGGGCCTGGGCGTTGTCCGCGGCCCGGCGGGTCAGGGCGAAGGGGTAGGTGATGGGCGCGTGGCTTTCGGGCGGGAAGGTGCCGACCACGCGCACGCCGGCGCTGGCGGCGGCATCGGTGGCATAGACGATGCCGAGCGGGGACTCGCCGCGTTCGACCAGCAGCAGCGCAGCGCGGACATTCTCCGCGCGCGCCAGGCGCGGCGCGAGGGTGGGCCATTGGCCCATCCAGCTCAGCGCCGCCTGGGCATAGCGCCCGGCTGGCACATGCGCGGGATCGCCGGTGGCGAGGCGCCCGGTCGGCCCGAGCAGCGCGGCAAGGTCCGTGCTGCGCGCCAGCGTCACCGGCCGGGCCGCATCGGCGGGCGCGATGAGCACCAGCGCATTGCCGATCGGCGAGATGCGCGTCGCATTCACCAGCAGATGGCGATCCTGCAGATAGGTTGCCCAGGCCTCATCCGCCGAGCTGAACAGATCGGCCGGCGCGCCCTGCTCGATCTGCCGTGCCAGCGCGGAGGAGGCGGCGAAGGAGAAGCGGGGCGCGGGATGACCCAGCGCCGCCCATTGCCGGCCGAGATCGCGCAGCGCATCGGTCAGGCTGGCCGCGGCGAAGACGGTTACCGCGGCACCGGCCGTCACCTGGGCCTGCGGCGCGCCCATGCTGCCGAGCGTGATCGCCACACCGGCAAGGGCGGGCAGGATGGTGCGGCGGTGCATCCCGGGTCCCCGGCGGCCGTTGTATATGATCAGACATAGCGTGCGCCCTGCGACACGTCCATTGCCTCGCCGGTGGGATCGGCCGGGTCGGTCGATGATCTCGACACAGAAGCTTCACGCCGTCGCAATGCCGTTGAAATGGCGCCCCTCTACCCCTCCGCCGCACGAAATGCGGGTGTCTGCGCGGTGGTGATCTCGCCTCCGTGCAGGTGCAGACGGGGAACAGAGGGGCACATGGCGGGTCTCGTCATCAGTGGCGTGCAGAAGCGGTTCGGCGACTTCCAGGCGCTGCGCGGCGTTTCCCTTTCGGTGGCGCCTGGTGAGTTCCTCGCGCTCGTTGGCCCCTCGGGCTGCGGCAAGACGACGCTGATGCGGATCGTCGCGGGAATCGAGCGGCAGGATGCCGGCCAGATCACCATCGGCGGGCGCGATGTGGGCGGGTTGCGCGCCGCGGATCGCGACGTGGCGATGGTGTTCCAATCCTACGCGCTTTACCCCCATCTCACGGTTGCGCAGAACATCGCGGTGCCGCTGACCATGCGCCGGCTTTCCACGGCGCAGCGCCTGCCGCTGCTGGGCCGCCTCTGGCCCGGTTCCCGCAGCGCGCGGGCGGCCATCGTGGCGGATGCGGCGCAGGCGGCGCAGGCGCTGGGGCTGTGCGCGATGCTGGACCGGCGCCCGGCGCAGCTTTCGGGCGGCCAGCGGCAGCGCGTGGCGCTGGCGCGCGCCATCGTCCGCCGCCCGAAGGCCTTCCTGATGGATGAGCCGCTGTCGAACCTCGACGCTGCGCTGCGGGTGCAGACACGGCGCGAGATCGTGGAGATCCATCGCCGCGCGGGTGCGACCACGCTGTATGTCACGCATGACCAGTCCGAGGCGCTGACCATGGCGGACCGCGTCGCGGTCATGCAGGCCGGCGAGATCCTGCAGGTGGATACGCCGACGCGGATCTACACCGACCCGGCCGATCTGCGCGTGGCCACCTTCATCGGCTCGCCACGCATCAACACGCTGCCGGCGGAACTGCGCACGGATGGGCTGGTGCTGGTGGCGGGCACGCCGATGGGCCTGCGCGCATCCGGTGCGTCCGGTGCGGCCACGCTGGCGCTGCGGCCGGAGGATGTGCGGCCGGCGCCGGACGGCCTGCTGCCCGCAGTGGCGGAGCATCTGGAGTTCCTCGGCGAGAGCACGCTGCTGCATGCGCGCCACGCCACGCTCGGCACGCCCATCACGCTGCGCCTGGCGCCGGGCGCGCGACCGCCGGAGGGTGTGTTCCGCGTGGGATTCGCCGCCGCCGGCGCGCTGGTCTTCGGCGCGGATGGCAAGCGCCGCGCGAAGCAGGTGCTGGAGCCGGCGCATGTCTGACGCGCTGGCGCACGCGCGCCCTCGGCTGGGCGCGCGGGGTGAGGGGTTGGCCGGCTGGATGCTGTGCCTGCCCGCCATACTGTCCTATCTGCTGCTGTTGCTGCTGCCGACGCTGGCCGCCGTGCTGCTGGCCTTCACCGACTATGAGCTGGGGGCACCCAGCCTCAGTTGGATCGGCCTCGGCAATTTCACGGAGCTGCTGGCGGATCGCGGCTTCCGCATCTCGCTGCGCAACACGCTGGTCTATGTCGGCCTGGTGGCCCCGGCCTCGATCCTCGGCGCGCTGGCGCTGGCGCTGCTGATCGAGGCGGCGACGCGCGGGCGGGCGTTGTTCCGCGCGGTGTTCTTCCTGCCGGTCGTGTCGCTGCCCGTGGCCATGGCCACCGCCTGGCAATACCTGCTGCACCCGACCATCGGGCCGTTGAATGCGGCGCTTGCACAGATCGGCATCGCCGGTCCGGCCTGGCTGACCTCCTCCGACACCGTGCTGGTCTCGCTCGCCTTCATCGGCATCTGGGAGGCGATCGGCTTCAACCTGGTGCTGTTCCTGGCCGGCCTGACGGCGATTCCGCGCGATCTGTACCAGGCGGCGGAGGTGGATGGCGTGCGGGCGGCGTGGGATCGCTTCTGCCTTGTGACCTGGCCGCTGCTGGGGCCGACGACATTGTTCGTCGTGACCATCACCATGATCCGATCCGTGCGCACCTTCGACAGTGTTGCGGTGCTGACGCAGGGTGGGCCGAACCGTGCATCCGAGGTGTTGCTCTACACCATGTACACCGAGGGCTTCACCTTCTTCCGCCTGGGCTATTCCGCGGCGATCACGCTGATCTTCCTGGTCATCGTGCTGGGGCTGATGCTGTTGCAGACCAAGGTGCTGGACAAGCGGGTGCATTATGGTTGAGCCGCGCATGCGCCATTGGCCCGAAGCCCTGCGCCTGGTTTTCCTGGCGACGCTCGGGCTGCTGTTCCTGATGCCCTACATCTGGATGATCTCGGCCTCGCTGAAGCCGCTGGACGAGATCTTCCGCGCATCGCTGGATCTGTGGCCGGCAGGCGGTGGCACGCTGCGCAACTATGCGCGCGTGCTGGCGGAGGTGCCGGTGCTGCAATATCTGTGGAACGGCGTTGTCGTCTGCGCCGGCATCCTGTTCTTCCAGCTGCTGTTCGCGGTGCCGGCCGGCTACGCCATCGCCAAGCTGCATTTCCCGGGGCGGGACCTGCTGCTGGGCGCGGTGATGCTGGGGCTGCTGGTGCCCTACCACGTGCCGGCGCTGCCGCTCTATGTGGGCTTCAGCGCACTCGGCATGCTGGATACCTATGCGGCGCTGATCACACCCTCCGTCATCTCCGTCTTCGCGATCTTCCTGTTCCGGCAATTCTTCAAGTCGCTGCCGGATGAGCTGATCCACGCGGCGCGCATCGATGGCATGGGCGAATTGTCCATCGTCTGGCGCGTGATCCTGCCGAACGCCATGCCGGCTGCGACGGCCTTCGCCATCTTCTCCGTCGTCGCGCATTGGAACGACCTGTTCTGGCCGCTGATCGTGGTCAGCGGCGCGGAACGCGCGACCCCGGCGCTCGGCGTGCTGACCTTCCGGTCGGAGGAGGCGGGCGATGATTTCGGCGCGCTGATGGCGGCCTCCGTCATCATGACGGCACCTCTCGTCCTCGCTTTCCTGCTGGCGCAGCGGCGCTTCGTGGAAGGCATCGCGACCACCGGCCTCAAGGGCTGACAGCCAACTCATCAGGAGACCGTCATGACCATGCGAATTACCCGCCGCGCCGCGCTGGCGCTGCCTGCCGCCGTTGCCGGCCTGGCGCTGCCCAACCTGGCGCGTGCGCAGCAGCCGGTGGAGATCACCGTGCACTACGCGCAGCCCTTCATCTTCAAGCCATCCTATGACGCGATCACCGAGGCCTTCGCGCGCGTCGAGCCGAATATCCGCATCACCTACGTCACCTCCCCCAGCTATCCCGAGGGTACGCAGCTGCTGCTGCGCCAGGCGGCGACGAACCAGTTGCCGGATCTGTCCTTCCAGGGGCTGAACCTGCTGCGCGTCTTCGCCGAACGCGGCATCGCGCAGGACCTGATGCCGTTCCTGCTGCGGGATGGCGCACCCGCCGCACAAGGCTACACGGACGGCCTGCTGGGCCTCGGCCGCTTCAGCAACTACCAGGCGGGCCTGCCCTATGCGGCATCGACCGCCATCACCTTCCTCAATGCCGACCTCGCGCGCCGTGCCGGCTTCGATCCGGACAACCTGCCGACCGATTGGGATGGCCATATCCGGCTGGCCGCCGCGGTGAAGGAACGGGCCGGCGGCGCCGATGGCATGTGGTTCGCGTGGAGCGAATGGATGTTCCAGACGCTGGTGCTGGGCCATGGCGGGCAGATGATGATGCCGGATGAATCCGACATCGCCTTCCAGGGCGCCGAGGGCCTGGCCACGCTGCGACTGCACGACCGCTATGTGCGGGAGACGCAGATGCCGGCGCTGAACGCCAACACCGCCACACAGGCTTTCGCGGCGGGTCGCCTCGGCGCGCTGTACTGGACCACGGCGGTGGTCCGCAATTCCATCCAGAGCGTCGGCCAGAGCTTCGATTTCCGCACGCTGCCGCTGCCCGTCGTGGCCGGGGTGCCGAATGGCGCGCTGGCCACCGGCGGCGCCGCCGGCATGATGACGGCGCGTGATCCGGCGAAGCGGGAGGCCGCGTGGAAGTTCCTGCGCTTCGCCACCGGCCCGCAGGGCCAGGCGCTGATGGTGATGAACAGCGGCTACGTGCCCTGCAACCAGATCGCCATCGATGATCCGCGCTGGCTCGGCGATTTCTACCGGCAGAACCCGCTGTTCCGCGCGGCGGTGACGCAGATGGGCCGGCAGGCGCCGTGGTTCGCCTTCCCCGGCGCCAATGGGGTCCGCATCACCCAGGCCATCACGAACAACACCGCGCGCGTCATCGAAAGCCAGGCGACGCCCGAGGTGGCGCTGGCGGATATGGCGGCCGAGGTGCGCCGCCTGCTGCCGCGCCGCAGCTGACAGGACAGCACGCATCATGACCGTCCGCATCATCCAGATCAGCGACCCGCATCTGTCGCCGACGCACACCCACTTCCAGGCGAATTTCGAAACGCTGCGCGCCTGGTTTGCGACGAGGCCGCCCGATCTCATCATCTGCACCGGCGACCTTTCGCTCGATGGTGCCGACAGCGCGGCGGATCTTCGCTTTGCCGCGGAACAGCATGCGCGCCTGCCGGCGCGCTGCCTGATGATTCCGGGCAACCACGATGTCGGCGACTATGCTGCCCTCGGTGGCCGGCAGCCGGTCGATGCCGCGCGCCTGGCGCGGTGGCGGGAGGTGGTGGGCGCGGATCACTTCGTGGAGGATCTGCCCGGCTGGCGGCTGATCGGCCTCAACACGCAATCCATGGGCAGCGGCCTGCCGGCGGAATCCGCGCAATCCGCCGCGCTGGCGGATGCGGTGGCCGGGGCGGCGGGTCGCGCGCTCGGCCTGTTCCTGCACAAGCCGCTGTGCCAGCAGCGGCTGGACGACACGGCGGTGACCTACTGGCCGGTCTTGCAGCCGGCGCGCGCCGAACTGGTCGGTGCCTTTGGCGACACGCCGCCGCGCTTTGTCGCCTCCGGCCATATCCACCAATGGCGTGACCATGCGCCGGATGGGCTGCGCCAGATCTGGGCGCCGCCGGTCTCCTTCATCGTCGGTGAGGAGAACCAGCCCAGCATCGGCAGCAAGCTGCTCGGCGTGGTGGAGCATCTGCTGCATCCGGATGGCACGCATGACAGCCGGCTGGTCACCATCGACGGCCTGGCGCTGCACGACCTCGGCAAGTTTCCGCATCTGTATGCCCGGCCCGCGGCCGCGGCCTGACCCGGAGTGATCCCCATGAATCGCCGTGACATCCTGCTGGCCGGCCTCGCCGCCGGCCTGCCCTTCGGCCCCGCCATGGCCCAGGCGGCGCGCGCCACCTGCTACAATTGCCCGCCGGAATGGGCCGATTGGGGCGGCATGCTGCGCCTGCTGCAAAGCCGGATCGGTGTGACCGTGCCGCCGGACAACAAGAACTCCGGCCAGTCGCTCGCCGCGCTGATCGCCGAGCGCGCGCGCCCGGTGGCCGATGTGGTCTATCTCGGCGGACAGGTGGGCCCGCAGGCGCGCGAGGCCGGGGTGCTCGCCCCCTACAAGCCGGCACGCTTCGACCGCATCCCGGCGGGGCTGAAGGATGAGGAAGGCCACTGGTTCACCATCCATTCCGGCACGCTGGGCCTGTTCGTCAACACCCAGGCGCTGGGCAACCGGCCGGTGCCGGAAAGCTGGGCCGACCTGTTGAAGCCGATCTATCGCGGCATGGTCGGCTATCTGGACCCGACCTCGGCCGCGGTCGGCCAGGTGGGCGTGGTCGCGGTGAACCTCGCGCTCGGCGGCAGCTACGAGAATTTCGATCCGGCGATGAGCTTCTTCCGCCGCCTGCGCGACAACCAGCCGATCGTGCCGAAGCAGACCGCCTATGCGCGCGTGCTGTCGGGCGAGATTCCGATCCTGCTCGACTACGACTTCAACGCCTATCGCGCGCAGTACGCCGATGGCGCGCCGACGCGCTTCGTCATTCCGGCCGAAGGCACGCAGGTCCTGCCCTATGTCATGGGCCTGGTCGCCAATGGTCCGAACCCCGAAAATGGCAAGCGCATGCTGGATTTCCTGCTGTCCGATGAGGGCCAGCGCCATTGGGCCGGCGCCTATCTGCGCCCGGTCTTCCCGGAGTTGATGACGGAGGCAGCCCAGGCCCGCTTCCTGCCGGCCGCGGACTATGCCCGCGCCACGCCGCTGGATGTTCGCCGCCTGGCGGGTGCCGTTCGCAGCCTGGCCGAGCGCTACCAGCGCGAGGTCGGCTGATGCCGGACCGCCTGCGCGCGGCACTGCTGGTTGCGCCCGCGCTGGTGGTCTTCCTCGCCTTCTTCCTGGTGCCGCTCGGCCAGCTTGCCGTGGCCGGCGGCGCCGGGGGCTACACGACCATCCTGACCGAACCGCGCTACTGGCGCAGCCTGGCCTCCACCTTGCTGGTGGCGGCGGCGACCACGGCGATCACGCTGATGATTGCGACCGCGGTCGGCCTGTTCCTGGCGCGCACGCGGTTTCCCGGGCGTGGGACGCTGCTGGCGCTGCTGACCCTGCCGCTGGCCTTTCCGGGCGTGGTGGTGGGCTACCTGGTGATCATGCTGGCCGGGCGGCAGGGGCTGGTGGCGAACATCTCCCTCGCCCTCGGCGGGGATCGCATCGTCTTTGCCTATTCGCTGGTCGGGCTGCTGCTCGGCTATGTGTATTTCTCCATCCCGCGCACGCTGCTGACGGTGATGGCCGCGGCCGAGAAACTGGATCCGCGGCTGGAGGAGGCGGCGCGGTCACTGGGCGCCTCGCCTGTCCGCGTGCTGCGCGATGTGCTGCTGCCGGGGCTGGCGCCGGCGCTGACGGCGGCGGGGGCCATCTGCTTCGCCACGGCCACGGGCGCCTTCGGCACGGCCTTCGCGCTGGCATCGCGCATCGATGTGCTGCCGATGGTGATCTATACCGAGTTCACCTTGCAGGCGAACCTCGCCGTTGCCGCGGCCTTGTCCTTCCTGCTCGGCATCGCGACCTGGGCGGTGCTGGCGCTGGCGCGCGGTGTCAGCGGGGGGGCGGCGGCATGAGGCCCACCTCCGTCCGGAAGGGCATCGGCTTCTGGACCGGGCTCGGCTTCACGCTGCTGATCTCGGCCTTTCTCATCCTGCCGGTGCTTGCCTCCGTCATGGCGGGCGTCACGACGAACCAGTTCGTCGGCCTGTCCAGCGGCTTCACCACGCGCTGGCTGCTGGAGGTCTGGGCGAATTACGGCGGCACCGTGCTGCTGTCCTTGCAGATTGCGCTGGCGACGCTGGCCATCACGCTATTGATCGGCGTGCCGGCCGCCTATGTGCTGGCGCGCCACGCCGGCGTCACGGCGCGGCTGGTGGAGGAGGCGCTGGTGATGCCGGTAGCGGTGCCGGGCATTGCCACCGCGCTCGGCCTGATCCTGGCCTATGGCGCGGTGGGAGATTTGCGCGCCTCCTGGCTGTTCATCCTGGCGGGGCATGTCGTGTTCTGCCTGCCCTTCATGCTGCGCTCTGTCCTGGCCGTGCTGCTGGCGCTGGATCTGAAAGGGCTGGAGGAGGCGGCACGCGCCTGCGGTGCCAATTGGCCACAACGCTTCTTCGGCGTGGTGCTGCCCAATGTCAGCGGCGGCATCCTGGCCGGCAGCCTGATGGTCGTCACCCTTTCGCTCGGTGAGTTCAACATGACGTTGCTGCTGCACACGCCGTTCACCCGCACGCTGCCGGTCGGGCTGGCGGATGCCTATACCGCGCTGCGGACCGAAATGGCCTCCGCCTATACCCTGATTTTCTTCGTCCTGATCGTGCCGTTGCTGAGTGCCATGCAATGGGCCGCGAACCGCGCCGACCGCCTGGGCACAGCGCGATGAGCGTCGGCATCAGGCTGGAGGGCTGCGGCAAGACCTGGCCCGGCGGCAGCGTGGCGCTGCATCCGCTCGATCTGGACATTGCGGCGGGTGAGACGCTGGTCCTGCTCGGACCGTCCGGCTGCGGCAAGACCACGCTGCTGCGGCTGATTGCGGGGCTGGAGGCGCCGGATGCCGGCGGCCGCGTGGTCTTCGATGGCGAGGACGTCACGCGCCTGCCGATCGAGCGCCGCAATGTCGGCATGGTGTTCCAGTCCTACGCCCTGTTCCCGAACATGGATGTCGCCAGCAACATCGGCTACGGGCTGCGGGTGCGTGGCGTGCCCCGTGCCGAGGCGCGCCGCCGCGTCGAGGAGATGTTGGCGATGATGCGCCTGACGGCGTTGGGCGGGCGGCGGATCGAGGCCCTGTCCGGCGGGCAGCGGCAGCGCGTGGCCCTCGCCCGCGCCATCGCGCCACGGCCGCGCGTGCTGCTGCTGGATGAGCCGCTCTCGGCGCTGGATGCGCGGCTGCGCGAACAGCTGCGCCAGGAAATCGATGGGCTGCTGCGCGGCCTTGGCATTACCGCCATCTATGTCACCCATGACCAGGGGGAGGCGATGGCGCTGGGCGACCGCATCTGCGCCATGGATCGCGGCCGCATCGCGCAGATCGGCACGGGGCGCGACCTGTATCACCGCCCGGCGGATGATTTCGTCGCGGGCTTCGTGGGCGATACCAATCGCCTGGCCACGGCGGATGGCGAATGCCTGGTGCGGCCGGAACAGCTGATGCTGCATCCGAACGGGGCGGGCGACTTCACCGTGCTGCGCGCGACATTCCTCGGGCCGGTCGTTCGCGTGCTGCTGCGCGGCAGGGGCGGCCGGGAGGTGCAGGTGGATATGCGCGACGAGGCGGTGCCGGCACCCGGCGCGCGGGTGGAGATCCGCCTGCGGGGAACCGGGCAGCCGGCGCGGGAGGCTGAAACGGGCTGATACCCCAGGCCCGCTGGCCGGCGGCCTGGCTGTGGCGACGGGCTGCCCCTTTCCCAGTGAGGTCGATGTGGTATGTTATAATGTACCTTCATCTTGCCGGACTGGCCCGCCGCATGAATTGTGCCCTGCCTCCCGTCGCCAGGTCCCTGTTGGCCGGGCTGGATCCCATGAAAACCGGCACGGCGGGGGATCGGAACCGGCCGGATAATGACGGCACGGTGCGGGAGGAAATCTGGCGTCGCTTCGAGGGGGATGCCTGGGCGGCCTATGACGCGCTGCCACCCTCCGTGCGGGCACGCATCCAGTGCCACGCCTATGATGCCTGGTCGGTGAACGCCCTGGTCCTGTGGCGCCGGTTCCGGCGGCAGACGGGCAGCAGCCAGCGGGCCGAGCGCCGCCTGCTGCGCCACCTGGATGCCTGCGAGGCGCTGGAGCGCGAGGCCTTCGCCGAGGCCTATGCCCAGCGCCATGGCGGCCCGCTGCCGCATCTGGCCGCCCGCGCCACCCTGCTGCGCTACGGCGCCGGCCGGTCAGCGTTGGGGCGGCAGGTACCCTCGGGGCAGCAACGCGCCTAGCTGGACGCGGTGTTCCGGCGCGGCACTGCCACAGTGGCAGAGGTCGATGCGGCGAGCGAGGCGGCTGCGGGGCTACGACGCCGCGCGCTGACCTGACCTCCCTCGCTTCGGCGCGCGGTTGCCGCGCGGGACGGGCGTCGCATCCACCCCGCCGGCATGGGTCGGATCGGCGCAATGGCCGTGCGCCGGGTCCGCCAGCACCTCGATCACCCGGCATTGGGCGACCCGGTCGTGCGGGCAGCAGGTCATCCGCTCCAGTTCCGCCTCGAGCGAGCGAAGGCGCGCCAGCCGCGCACGCACCGCCGCCAGGTGCCGGCGGGCGATGGCGTCGGCGGCCTCGCAATGCGCGTCAGGGGCAGCGTCGGCGAGGCGCAGCAACTCACGGATATCCTCCATGCCGAAGCCGAGCTCGCGGGCGTGGCGGATGAAGCCGAGCCGGTCGAGGTGCGGCTTGCCGTAGATGCGGTGGCCGCCTTCCGTCCGGCCCGGCGGCGCAAGCAGGCCCTCCGCCTCATAGAAGCGGATCGTCGTGACCTTCACGCCCGTTGAGCGGGACAGGTCGCCGATGGAGTAGGTGTCCGTCATCCCTGTTCGCCCTCGTATTGGGCCGGAGCGCGCCAAGGCCGCCGCCGCCGTCCCGCGGACATGGTGCTCGACCCCCTCGCTTGCCAGCGCACCGCCGACCGCACCGCCCCTTCCCGCGCTTCCGGCGCGGCGCGCCCGCCTGATGCATTCCCTGGCAGGAGGGGGGTTGAACCTCTAGCCGCTGGAGGTTGCATATAGGGGCCGGACGCGCGGGAGCGACTGGCATGGGTGCCGAGGCGAAGCTGCAATGGCGGGTGGAGGGCATGGACTGCGCCTCCTGCGTTGCCAAGGTGACGAAGGCCGTCGAGCGTGTCCCCGGCGTCTCGGAGATTGAGGTCAACCTGATGGCCGAGCGGCTCTCGCTCCGGCTCGCCCCGGCCGTTGCGCAGCCCGAGGCGGTGGAGCGGCAGGTGGTGGCGCTCGGCTATCGGGTGACACGCCTCGGAGGGGAGGGTGACGGCCAGGCCGGCGGCCATGCGCACCGCCACGACCATGAAGATCCGGCGGATGCCGACAAGCGCTGGTGGCGCACCGGCAAGGCGGTGCTCGTCTGGACGCTCGCGGCGCTGGTGCTCGGCGCCTGGGCATTGTCGCTTCTCCTGCCGGAGCGGCTGACCTACCCGCTGTTCCTCGTCGCCACGCTGGTCGCTGTGGTGCCGTTCGGCCGGCGTGCCCTCGCGCTCGCCCGCGCCGGCAGCCCCTTTTCGATCGAGACGCTGATGGTCACGGCCGCACTCGGCGCGGCTGTGATCGGCGCGGCGCAGGAAGCGGCCTTCGTGGTGCTGCTCTTCGCGCTGGGCGAGCTGCTCGAGAACGTCGCCGCCGGCCGCGCGCGTGACGGCATCCGCGCGCTCGCCGCACTGATGCCGCGCACCGCCCGCCGGATCGGCCCGGACGGCGCCATCGCGGAAGTGCCTGCGGATGCGCTCGCGGTCGGCGACCTCGTTCTCATCCGTCCTGGTGACCGAGTGCCCTGCGACGGCTTGATCGAGGAAGGCCAATCGGCGCTGGACGAGAGCCCCGTGACCGGAGAGAGCATCCCCGTGCAACGCGGCGTCGGCGCGGCCGTGATGGCCGGCTCGGTCAACGCCGAGGGCGTGCTGCAGGTGCGCGTCACCCGGGCCGCGGGCGACAACACCATCGCGCGCATCATCCACATGGTGGAGGAGGCGACCGCCTCACGCGCCCCGACGCAGCGCTTCATCGGTCGGTTCTCGGCCTGGTGGACGCCGGGCGCCATGGCCGTCTCGCTCCTGGTCATCCTGGTGCCGCCCTTCGTGCTCGGATGGGACTGGTGGACCAGTATCTATCGCGGTCTGGCCGTGCTGCTGATCGCCTGCCCCTGCGCATTGGTGATCTCGGTGCCGGCGGCGATGGCCTCGGGTCTGGCCGCGGGCGCGCGCCGTGGCCTGCTGATCAAGGGCGGCGCAGCCCTGGAGGCGATCGGCCACGCCAGGACTGTCGCCTTCGACAAGACGGGAACGCTGACAGAGGGCCGCCCGCGCGTGACCGACGTGCTGGCAGCCGACGGCGAGGCGAAGGACGTGCTGCGCCTCGCCGCCGCGGTCGAGCAGGGCTCGGCTCATCCGCTGGCCAAGGCCATCCTGGCGGAGGCTGCGGCACGGGGGATCGTGCTGCCGGCGGTGCGCGCCGCCGCCGCCATCCCCGGCAGGGCGGTGGCTGCCAATGTGGAAGGGCGTCGCGTCGGCGTCGGCAGTCCGAACTGGGCGCGCGAGACCGGCGTGGTGCTGCCTGCGGACCTCACCGAAGCGCTCGACAGGCTGCAGGGCGAGGGCAAAACCGTCTCGGTCGTCGCCGCCAATCGGGTCGCGCTCGGGCTGGTCGCTCTGCGCGACGAGCCACGTGCGGATGCCGCCGCCGGCGTGGCGGCGCTCTCGGCGCTTGGCCTGCGGAGCGTAATGCTCACCGGCGACAACCGCCGCACAGGCGAGGCCATCGCCGCTTCTCTTGGGCTGGAGGCGAGGGCAGAGCTGCTGCCCGACGCCAAGCTGCGCGAAATCGCGGCTTTGCGGGAAGGCGGGCCTGTCGTGATGGTGGGCGACGGCATCAACGACGCGCCGGCGCTTGCTGCCGCCTCGGTCGGCGTCGCGATGGGCGGCGGCACCGATGTGGCGCTGGAGACCGCCGACGCCGCCGTGCTGCAGGACCGTGTGACGGGCGTGGCCGAGTTGGTCGCGCTGTCGCGCGCCACCATGGCGAATGTGAAGCAGAACGTGGTGCTGGCGGTCGGGCTCAAGGGCGTCTTCCTGGTGACGACGCTGATGGGCGTGACCGGGCTCTGGCCTGCGATCCTGGCGGATACCGGCGCGACCGTGCTGGTGACGCTGAATGCGCTCCGACTTCTGGCATGGAAGCCGCGCGGCGCGGGGGCGGCACGATGACGCGTGTGATGGCCAGGGCGCGGGCACCTCGCGCTGCTGCGCACGCCGAACATCACCGAGAGGACAGTGAGCCCATGGAGAACGCATCCGTCACGGGGCACTGAGATGCTGCGTGCCATCCGCCGGGCCGCCTGGGGGGGGGCGATTGGTGTGCTCGGCTTCGTCGTGCTGACGGTGACCGGCGGCTGGCTGGTGACCGACCGACCGCTCGGCGAGCGCCAGGTCGCGACGGGTCCCGCCAGCCTGCCGATCGGCGGCCCATTCGCCCTGACCGACCACCGCGGGCGCGCCGTGACCGAGCGCGACTTCCGCGGCAGGCCGATGGCAGTGATGAAGTCTCCAGGTCAACAGCCTGCTAAAGCCAGATCAACTGGACCGGCCGCTTGTCGAAGGGCCTTGTCAAGCGGCGCGGTGGGGTTGGACATCAGCGCGGCCATGGCGCGACGCGTCCGGCGCGCCATGGCCGCGCGCCGTGGCGCGTCGGCAGAAAGCTCGGCGATGGCTCTGAGCCAAGCGTCCGGGTTAGCCGGGAGAATCAGCTGACCGTCCGCGGTTTCACCCAATTCCTCGCCAGCCACCCGGTTGCGCAGCAGCACGAGGCCAGCAGCCATGAGAGCAAGGGCGCGAGGCTCATCCGCGGCCACGGCCAAGGGAAAGATAGCCAGATCACAGGTGCCTGCAATGGCACGAAGCCCCGCCACGGGGTCGGGTCCGAGCGCGAGGCCGCCAGCGCCGACCAGCACATGGTCTGCCACATCAAGAGCCCGCAAGTCGCTCAACGTGACATGCAGCATGTCCAGCCCGGGGTCATCGGCGAAGCCCAATAGGCGGCATGTCGCACGACGCGGTTGCACATCACGCGACGTGACAACAGGCGGCAGCCATCGGACGGGATCCAGGAAGCCTGGCAAAACCTCTACCGCATAGCCACCACGGCGGAGCGCCGAGGCTGCAAGTGCTGTGGGAGCGAGGAATCCGGCGCCCGCGGCGGCCAGCACCGTTCGCCCTGGGGCGCCGCTCGGAAGCGCGTCGGTCTCGACCAGCAAGGGCAGTCCCGCAGTCTGGCACTGCTCCGCCATGCTGGCCAGGTCCCGCGGCCGCAGCGCGGCCTCCTCGGTCAGCACGACATCCGCAAGGCCAGCGGCCGCGTCGCCAAATGGATAGGTTCGGGAAACGCTCCGATAGATCACGTCGCGCGACACGTCGTTGTGGACGGGTAGCGCGAGGTGGAATGTGGCGGGATCCGCATCGCCAATGACCGCAAGCGCAACCAAAGGCGTCGTCGCCGGCTGCGCCGCGGCGAAGCTGCGCCGCCGCTCCAAGACCTCCCGGTAGAGCAGGTCGTAAGCGGTCGCCATGGCGGCAGTGTCGTAGTGCCGGCCTGTTCGGCGCTGCCAACGCCGCACTTCCTCGCGGCGCGCGCGCAATGCGTCGGTGTCCTCCTTCAGGCCCAGCAACAGGTCCAGGATTGCCTCAGGTGCCGTGGTCGGGTCCACAAGCCAACCGCCGCCATCCGCCTCGATACGTTCCTGTACGGCACCGATCGCCGTGCCGAGGACCGGAAGGCCGATCGACCAGCACTCGGTCAAGGTATGGCAATAGGTTTCAGGCCAGGTCGAGAGGATCACGGCCAGATGCGGGTTGATCATGGCAACGTGCTCGGCAAAGCGCTCGCGCTCATACCGACCGTGCAAGACCACGCCAGGACGCGGCGTATCAAGGTTTCCATCCACCGCGCCCAGCACGTGGAATTCGATCTCGTGACCCCTATCGAGCGCGGCCATCGCCGCAACGATCGCGGCACCTTTTGCGGTCGAAATATTGCCGGGCACAAGGACGCGCAGCGGCTCTTCCGGCGACGCCTCTGCCGTGAGCGACAGAAGACGTGCAAAGTCCCGCCCATGCGGGATGACCCGGAAGTCGCGGCCTGCCAACGAAGGTAGGCCCTCCGTCATGATCTGCTGCGCCTTGGGAGAAGTCGTTACGAAGGCATCGCAGGCATCGATTGCCGCAGCCATTGCGGCGCGCCAGCGATATACGAAGCGCCCGCGGAGTGGCGGCACCGCGGATGCCGGCCACAACTCGGCCACGCAATCACCTTCTCCCTGCGTGCAACGCCCACCACAGAATCGCCCTTCGGCATCAAGCAACTTCGTTGTGGGACAGAGCGTGTAGAAATCATGGAAGGAGAAGACGACAGGGATGCCGAGCGTCTGGCAGACCCGCGGCAGGCCAATGCCGTGCCAGGCGATATGCCGGATATGCACCAGCTCGAAACCATAGCGCAGCAGCAGCGCGGCCACGCATCGGTCATACTCGGCAGAGCCGTGCGTGGCCGGATTGATTGGCCGTTCGAGATGGCAGATCTCCGTGGGCTCCGTGGCACGATCCGGTATCAGCTCGATCGTCCGGCCCGTGCAGCGCAGCACCCAGGGCTCGTAGCGGTCCGCCAGCGCGCGCATCAGGTCGCGGTTGGTCTGCGGCGTGCCGCCGCTTTCGGTCGAGATGACGAACAGAACGCGCGGCCGTGGCCTCTCGCCTCCGGCCAATGCGCGTTCGAGCGCTCGGCGCACGCGCCAGCGCAGGCCAAGGAAGGAGGGGTCCTCTCGGAACACCCCGGTCAGCATGCGGTACTCGGGGTAACGCTCTGCCAGCACGGCCTGGCCGGCCGCCATATGGGCGGATTTCGCACTGCCGAAGGAGGCTGATCGTCGGTGCCAGACCCAGGTCCGGTCGTCCACCTTGTGCTCGAAGCCTGCTGCGGCGGCCCGCATGCAGAAATCGTTTTCCTCGCCATAGCCGCGCGGAAAGGCCGCCTCGTCGAGGCCGCCAACGGCGTCGAGACAGGCACGGCGGATGTAGAGACAAAAGCCGTTGCCCGTGGGGGCGGAGGGCCAAACCGCCAGCGCCGCCTGGCGCACAAGCCGGGCCATGTCAGCAACCGAGAACCACGCCGGTGGGCGATTATCGACGTCGAGCTCCGGCACCGAGAATACGCCTGCATTATTGGAAACCGCCGTGACCGTGCCGACGCGCGATGTCGCATGGGCGGCCAGACGCAGACCATCGAGCCAACCAGGCCCCACTTGCGTGTCGGAGTTCAGCAGTACCACGTCGTCTTGGCCTGCCAGGGCGAAGCCTCGGTTGCAGGTTGCCGTGAAGCCCAGATTTGCGGTCTGTCGATGGAGTTCGATCCCGGGCTTGCCTTCCCACTGATCGAAAAGGCGAGCGATCGCGGGATCCGTGCTGGCATCGTCGATCAGCAGAAGACGGGTGCGGCCCGTGGTGTGGCGCAAAACGGCCGCAACGCACAGCGCAAGATCCTCGGCCGCATTGTGGATAGGCACGATAATGCTGACGGCGGGCAGCCCCCCGGGCGGCAACGTGTCGAGCAGGCCGCCGTGATCGGGGCGCCAGGGCGCCATCCCGTTCAGGGTCGTTGTTCCCGGCAAGGGCGTGCGCCCATGGGCAGGGCGCAGCTCAACCACCACCTCCGCCGCACCAGACGGGCTCCGCGTCGGCAGGTCGGCGCGGAACGCCCCGCCGGTCAGCCTTGTACCGACGCCGTTGGCTGCAAGGTCACCGCGAGGCGTGGCCGCCGGCATGGTGTGCCAGCGTGTCCCGTCCAGCAGCAGTTCCACGCTTACCGTGCGCTGCAGGGGCTCGGCTTCAGTCGCCCAACCGATGGCCTGGCCATCCACGATGCGCTCAAGCTTGCCGCGTGTCGTCCGCGGCTGGTGCAGCGTATGGCGGCCGAGTTCGGCCTCGCCGGACAACAGCGTGATGCTGTGCTGCTCGCCATCCAGCAGGGTGAAGCCGGGTTCGGCAGCGCGCAGCGCCTCGCCGAGTTTGGTCAACGAAATCTGGAATCCCAGGCATCGATCGGCTTCGCCCATGTCGAAGGGGAGATCCTGCCGGGGGCGGTCAAGCGGGACCGGGACGTTGATCCGTCCATCGACCAGCAGGGTCGGCACGACGCCGGGGAGGTCTAGGACCCAGCCGGCCACCCCCTTACGATCCGGCAGATCAAGCTCGCCGCGAGCACGAAAGGGCTGCGGAAAAATCGCACCGTCTCCCAGCGCGACCTGATGGTCTCCCAGCGCGACGCTGACGGTAAAGGGTCCGCTCGGCATAGGCCCATCCGGGGGCGTAGGACCGCGCATGATCTGGAACCCTTGCGAGAACGGGCTGTCCAGTGGCTTCAGCCGAAGCAGGGGCCAGATCCTTGAAGCGCCATCAGCGGTCCGAAGCGTCAGCAGCGGCGGCCCGGGCAGCAGCAGGGCCGGGTCGGCGCGGAAGCGACCGAAGACAAGAACGAAGTCACCTGCCTGCTCAAGGAGGTCAACCTGGCCATCGGGGGTCATCGTGCTGATCTCAAGGCTCGCCATAGTGTCGAACCAGGGCACCTGTATCTATGCCGTGCATGGATGAAGTTCCTGTTCCTGCGCGTCGCGGGCATGAGATGCTTGTCTTTCAGCCCTCGCCGGCCGGGTTATACAGGCCCCAGTGACGGCGCAGCGTGGCGAGATGGCGTCGAATGACCGCGTCTTGCTCCACCGACGCTCCAATGCGGCGCCGGAGCATGGCCAGCATGGCAACCACCTCGGCAAAATGTTTCGCAGGTGGGGTGCTGCCTGTCACGCTCGCTGGATGACGGCGGTGCAGGTTCAACGGTGCGGCCAGGTAATGTACCTGGCCGGGAACACTACAGGCCTCTGCATAGACGCGCCAATCCCCCGCACAACGCCACAGCGGAGCCTCGTGCCGGATTGCGGCCAGCGCGGCCAAAAGCGCCGAGCGCCGCCACAGAACGGCGCTCGCACTGACGACCAGGTTGCGCGGAGAAAGGAAGCGCGCCAGGAACTGGTTGTGCGGAAAAGCGCCGTCCTGGCTGAGCCCTTGATCGTTCAATGCGGCCGCATAGGCCTTGCCATCATGGGTGAGGCGCTCTCCCGCCGGCCCAATGGCGATCGAATCACAAAAGACAAACGATGCTTCCGGATCTTGATCCAGGCAAGCAGCCAGGTTTTCAATGAGTCCATGGTCCGCGCTGTCATCGGCCTCGGCAATCCAGACAAGGTCCGTGTCAAGCAGCAAGGCGCCTTGCTGCCATTGATGCAGCACGCTGCCAGAGTTGTGCGTATTGCGATGAACCTCGACATCCCACCCCGATGTCGCCAAAAATGGCTCAGCGACAGCCCAACTGTTATCAGTTGACGCGTCATCGAGGAATACAAGCCGCTGAATTGGCCGCGTCTGGATTGCTATGGAAGTAAGCCGTTCGGCCAGGTAGCGCCCACAATTGTAGTTGGGCACCACGGCTCCGACAGTCAGGCGCATGAGGTGGTCACTGCCTCCGGTCACGTCTGTCAGGGTGTCATGACTGACTGCACCAAAATAAGCCCCGATGATGAACCACTCAACGGAAACCGTCCACCGACAAGTCCGACAGGCTAGCGCAGCGGTGCCTCCCGCGCGACGGGAGATCGGCAGGAATTTGTACTTGACGTCGCCGCCCGGAATAGGTATTTATTCGCCATCTGGGCATGTCTGCGTTCTCATCGCCACGAGGCCGGCAGAGCCGATGTTTGTCCTTCGCGCTCACGCGGAGGCCCACGCCACATCAAGGAGCTTCCGAGATGAACATGATGACGGTCTGCTTGCCCGCCATACTGGAAGAGGCTGGCCTGCGATTGATCGGCCCGGACGTGATACGCGGGGCCGCGACAGTGATACGGGCCCAGGTGACGTCGCGTTCCACGGCCTTCAGCGGCGATGGCAACCTGACCGAGCATGTCGCCAACGCACCTCGCTTCACGGGTGTCGCACGAGGGCTGTTGATCGAGGGACAGCGGACGAACCTGGTGCCGAATCCGCGCATGGAAGGCGTGGTGCTTGGCAATATTGCATCGGGTGGCGCCGCGCCGACAAACATGCAGATCGGCGGCAGTTCCTCCGGCCTGCTCACCGAGATTACCGGCGTGGGCACAGAACAAGGCATTTCCTATTTCGAGGTGCGTCGTTCCGGAATTGCCACGGTCAACCACTTCCGTGACGCCTTTATGCCGACCGTGACTGTTGTAAACGGCGAAACATATACCGCTTCGTTCTTTGCGCGGATGGTCGGTGGCAGCTACGCCGATCTGGTCCAAACCCGCATGGTCTATGGCGACGAAACGGGGGCGTCCATCAGCCTGACCGGTGCGCCGCTGAGCAGCCAGCGGTTCATTCGAACGCGCACATCAGCCATCAATGGGTCTGGCCGTCACGAGCTTCGGTTCTCGATGACCGTTGGGGCTGCCTACGATTTCACGCTTCGCTACGGGCTCCCTCAGTTCGAGGCCGGGGTTTCCGCTTCCAGCCCAATACTGCCCCCTGTCGGCGCGCCGGCCTCCAGCACGCGGGGCGCCGACCTGGTGAGCGCGGCGTTGGGCAGCCTGGGTATTGCCGGCCCTTGTACCATCCTCTGGAGCGGCGTGCTGGCGGCGAACGCGCCGGCCAGTGCGGACCAGACGCTGTTTCAACTGGACGACGGCTCGGCACAGAACCGTGTGCGGATCCGCAACCTTGCCGGCGGCGCAACAATCATCGGTGGGCGCGTGACGGCAGCTATCGGCAGCGACACCGCCAGCCTCGGTAGCATGTCGGCCGGGTCGATGTTTCGTGCAGGGATGACATTGGATGCCGCTGGCCGAATGGCAGCGTGCCTTGGTGGCGGCAATGTCCAGACCATCACCGGCGCCCCGACCTCTGGCCTTACGACAATGCGGATGGGTAATGATGCAGGCGGAGCCACTCCGATGTCAGGCGAAATCCAGCAGTTGCGCGTGCTGCCGTTCGCACTGACGGACGCTCAGCTCTCCTCGGCCGTGGCGGGCCAGTAGCGCTGCAGTCCAGGCTTTGGCCGCGATCATTCCCAGCAGGTGATGGCTGAGACGAGGCAGACAGCGGCGAGGAAGTTGCGCGCTGTCTTGTCGTAGCCGGTGGCGACGCCGCGGAAATCCTTGATGCGGCAGGAGGTCGGCTCGATGACGCTGCGCAGCCCGTCGCGCGTGGATCTTGGTGGTGCGCCCACCGCTCGAGCGGCCGATCGCCTGGCGCCAGGCCGCGCCTTCGCAGGGAGTGTCGGAACTTCCGTGTGCGGCCGATCGGTTGAACGACACGGTCAGGCCATGGCCCGCGTGAAGCGCTTGCCGACCAACATAGTCGCTCAGTCGTAGGTGATGATGCCCGCCGCCACCTCGCGGTCATAGCCGCGGCTGGCGAGAAGAAGCTGGCGCGTATAGGCCTCGCGCGGTTCCTGGCGGCGCAGCGTGGCCACCTCCATCTCCTCCACCACCTGGCCGCGATTCATCACCGCCAGCCGGTCGCACATATAGGAGATGACGGCGAGGTTGTGGCTGACCAGCAGCATGGTGAGGCCACGCTCCTGCCGCAGCCGGCGCAGCAGGTTCAGGATTTCCGCCTGGACGCTGACATCCAGTGCCGAGGTCGGCTCATCCAGCAGCAGCACCTTGGGCTCCAGCATCAGTGCGCGCGCAATGGCGACGCGCTGCCGCTGCCCGCCGGAGAGCTGGTTGGGGTAGCGGAAGCGAAAGGCCGGGCCGAGACCGACATCCGTCAGCGCCCGTTCCACCCGCGGCCCCACATCGCCGATGCCCTGGATCTCCAGCGGTTCCGACAAGGCGCGGTCCACGGTGTGGCGCGGATGTAGCGACGCGTAGGGGTCCTGGAACACCATCTGCACCAGGCGCGGCAGCCTGGCGTCGCGCGCGCCGACCGACACGCCGGCCACCACAGCCTCGCCGGTCCAGCGCGGATTCAGCCCGGCGAGTACGCGCAGCACGGTGGACTTGCCCGAGCCGCTTTCGCCCACCAGGCCGAAGCTTTCGCCCTCGGCCACGGTGAAGCTGACGTCACTCGCCGCGCGCACGGCCTGGGCGCCCTGGCCGAAGGTGACGGTGAGGTCCCGCACATGGATCATGCGGTTACTCCTTCAGCCATTCGGGGTCACGTTGCAGGGTTGGCAATTCGGTGCGGTCATCGTCGATGCGTGGCAGGCTGTTGAGCAGGCCCTGGGTGTAGGGGTGCGTCGCGGCACGCAGGTCGCGCGCATGGCGTTCCTCCATCACGCGGCCGCCATACATCACCAGCACGCGGTCGCAGAAGGAGGATACCAGGTCGAGGTCATGGCTGATGAAGATCAGCCCCATGCCGCGCTTGGCCACCAGATCATCCAGGATCGCCAGCACCTGCATCTGCACCGTGACGTCGAGCGCGGAGGTGGGTTCGTCCGCGATCAACAAATCGGGCTCCGGCGCCAGCATCATCGCAATCATGATGCGCTGGCCCATGCCGCCCGAGACCTCGTGCGGGTACAGCCCATAGACGCGCTCCGGGTCGCGGATGCGCACGGCCTCCAGCATTTCCAGCGCACGGCGCTTGGGGTCGCCACGGTCGCGCACGGCCTCGGCGATCTGCTCGCCCACACGCATCACGGGGTTGAGTGAGTATTTCGGGTCCTGCAACACCAGCGATATGCGCTTGCCGCGCAGCGCGCGCATCTCGCGCGGGGTGGCCGTCAGCAGATCCTGGCCGTCGAAGCGCAGGCGCTTGGCCTCCAGCTTCGCATGCGCCGGCAGCAACCGCAGCAGAGACCGCCCGGTGAGCGACTTGCCCGAACCGCTTTCGCCCACGATGCCGAGGCGCTCGCGCCCCAGCGTGAAGGAGACGCCGCGCACCGCCCGGAACGGCCCGGTCGGTGTGGGGAAGGTGACGCGAAGGTCCTCGACCTCCAGCAGCGGCGTGCTCATGATTTGCGCGGGTCCAGCACGTCGCGCAGCCCGTCGCCCAGCAGGTTGAAGGCGAGGCTGACGGTGATGATGGCGATGCCCGGGATGGTCGCGACCCACCACTGGTCCAGCACATAGCGCCGCCCGGCCGAGATCATCGCCCCCCATTCCGCCATGGGCGGCTGCGCGCCGAGGCCCAGGAAACCGAGGCCCGCCGCGGTGAGGATGATGCCCGCCATGTCGAGCGTGACGCGCACCACGAGCGAGGCCACGCAGAGCGGCATGATATAGGCCGACAGGATGCGCATGGTCCGCGCCCCCTGCATGCGCGCCACCGCGATGTAGTCGCTGTTGCGGATGGTGATGGTCTCGGCGCGTGCGATGCGCGCATAGGGCGGCCAGGCGGTCAGCGCGATGGCGATGATGGCGTTCTCGATTCCCGGCCCCAGCGCCGCGACGAAGGCCAGCGCCAGGATCAGGCTGGGGAAGGCCAGGAACACGTCGGTGACGCGCATCAGCACCGCATCCAGCCAGCCACCCGCATAGCCCGCGGCCGTTCCGACAAGCAGGCCGATGGGGGCGGCGATGGCCGCCACCAGCACCACGATCATCAGCGTGATGCGCGCGCCATAGACAAGGCGTGAGAAGGTGTCGCGCCCGAACTCATCGGTGCCGAGCCAGTTGCCCGGGGTGCCCGGCGGCAGCAGGCGGCGCGCGAGGTCCTGCGCGTAGGGGTCATGCGTCGCGATCCACGGCGCGAAGGCGGCCACCACGATCAGCAGCAGCACGATCAGCAGGCCCAGCACCGCCAGCTTGTTGCGCTTGAACTGCAACCAGCCGCGATAGAATTGCCCCAGCCGCGCCTGGTTGCGTGAGGCTGGCGTATCGGTGAGGAGCTGTGCCCGCCAAGTTGTCGTTTCGCCGGAGGCGTGCGGATTGCTCATTTCGCCCTCGGGTCCATCAGCTTGTACAGCGCGTCCGACAGCAGGTTCAGCCCGACGAAGACCGCGCCCACCACCAGCGTGCCGCCCAGCACCGCGTTCATGTCGGCGGCCAGCAGCGCGGTGGTGAGGTAGCGGCCGAGGCCGGGCCAGGCGAAGACCGTCTCGGTCAGCACCGCGCCCTCCAGCAGCCGCGCATAGGACAGCGCGATCACGGTGATGAGCTGCACCGAGATGTTCTTCAGCGCGTGCACCCAGATGATGCGCGCCTCCGACAACCCCTTGGCGCGGGCCGTCACCACATATTCCTGGGCGAGCTGGTCCAGCATGAAGCTGCGCGTCATGCGCGCGATATAGGCGATGGAGAAATAGCCCAGTACCGCAGCCGGCAGCACCACATGGCTGACAGCGTTCCAGAATACCTCCCACTCACCCGCAATGGCGGCGTCGATCAGGATCACGCCCGTCACAGGGTTCACGATGTCCTCGAAGAACACGCCCAGCCGTCCCGGCCCCGCGACCCAGCCCAGGATGCCGTAGAACACCAGCAACCCCATGATGCCGAGCCAGAAGATTGGCACCGAATAGCCCACCAGGCCGATGACGCGCACCAGCTGGTCCGGCCAGCGGTCCTGGTACACGGCGCCGGCGATGCCCATGGGCACGCCCAGCACCACGCCGATGAGGGTGGCGATGGTGGCCAGTTCCAGCGTGGCCGGGAAGACGCGGGCGATGTCTTCCAGCACCGGCCGGTTCGTCACCAGCGAATGGCCGAAATCCCCCACCGCCATCTTCTGGACGTAGAGCCAGAACTGCCACCACAGCGGCTGGTCCAGGCCCAGCTCGATTCGCACCGCCTCATAGACGTCACGCGGCGCCTGGTCGCCCACCACGGCCAGCACCGGGTCGATGGGTACCACGCGCCCGATGAAGAAGGTGACGGCCAGCAGGCCCAGCAGAGTCAGCGCCACCTGGAGGACGAATTCGCCCCCCCGGCGCGCGCCCCGCAGCGCGCCGGTCCCGCCCGTTGCGGCGCTCATGGAATCAGACCTTGTTCGCGAGCCAGTAGATGGCCGACAGGCCGGGCGAACTCGCCAGGTAGCCGCGCAGGTTGGAACGCTGCGCCACCTGCACCTGCTGCTGCGCGAAGATCGCGAAGGGGGAGGTGTTCATGAACTCCTCCTGGATCTGGCGGTAGATCGCGGCGCGGGCGTTCTGGTCGCGCTCGGTCATCGCGGCCTCGGTGCGGCGGGTCAGCTCGGGAATGTCCCAGCCATTGCGCCAGGTCAGCTTGCCCGGGTTGTCGGCGCCCGGCGGATTATGGGCGAAGCTGTCGGCATTGTAGTGCGGGTCCGGATAGCCCAGGCCCCAGATGCCGATGAACAGCTGGTGGTTCCGCGCGCGGAACTTGGCCAGCACCTGCGCACCGGTGGCCGGCAGCACTTCCAGCCGCACGCCGCCGCGCGCCATGCTGGCCTGCAGCGTCTGCGCCACGTCCAGCGAGGGGAAGGTGTTGGCGGTATCGATGGTCAGCGCGATGCCGCTGCCGTGGCCGGCCTCCGCCAGCAGGCGGCGCGCGCGGTCGGGGTCATAGCTGTAGGGGCGCGTGTCCACCGCGCCCAGGATGGCGCGGGGGATGAAGCTCTGGTGTGGAAACACCTGGCCCGGCAGCAGGTTGTTGGCGATGCCATCATAGTCCACCAGGTACTTCAGCGCTTCCACCACCTTCGGGTTGGACAGCAGCGGGAAGGTGGTGTTCGCACTGAAATACTGGATGGTGCCGCGCGGGAATTCCGCGATGGTCAGGTTCGGCCGGCCGCGCAGCGCCGTGATGTCGGTGGGCGTCAGGTTGCGCGCCACATCCACATCGCCACGTTCCAGCAGCAGGCGCTGCGTCGCGGCCTCGGCCACATGGCGCACGATGACGCGCTGCATCACCGCCCGGCCGCGCCACCAGCTGTCGTTGCGGTCCAGCGTGTAGCTCTCATTGGGCTGGTACCGCGTGAGGCGGAAGGCGCCGGAGGCCGCGGAATTGCGGTTCAGCCAGGCGTTGCCCATGTCCTCGCCGGCGTTCTGCTGCACCAGCCGGCTGTCCACCACCGAGGCGATGGTGGCGGTGAACAGGTTCTGGATCAGGCTCGGCGCATAGGCGCGGTTGAAGGTGACCGCGACGGTGAAATCGCCCAGCTGGCGCACCGTCTCCTCGACGTTTTCGCGCGTCAGGCCGACGCTGCGGTACATGAAGGCGGGCGTGCGGTTGATCAGCAGCGGGCGGCGCAGCGAATAGACCACATCGGCCGCGGTCAGCGCGTTGCCCGAATGGAAGCGCACGCCCTGGCGGATCTGGAAGGTGAAGGTGCGGCCGTCCTCGGAGACGGTGAAGCTCTCGGCCAGGCCCGGCTGAAGCTCTGCGGTGTCCTTCGTCGGGTCCAGCATGAACAACTGGTCATAGACATTCTTCAGCAGGTCGCTGCCGGTCACCTCGAAGGAGTGGTGAGGGTCCAGCGCCACAAGATCGTCAATGGTGCTCGCGATCACCAGCGCGTTGCGGGGTGTCTGCGCCTGCGCGATTCGCGCGCCGGGCAAGGCACCAATCACAAGGGCGGCGGCGCCCGCGGAGAGCAGCGTGCGCTTGGGAAGGCTGGGGATCATGCTATGGCTTCCGTCAGAGGAGTCGCATGGGGGGGCGGCAGCATATTACATCTCTCTCATGCATGCCCCCGGCGTCAAGCTTTGCCGCGGCCGCGGCGTGGCCCCCCCGTGCTGATCTGAGGTGGTCCGCACCGGTCGGACCGTATGACGGCCTGGTTGAGGTCGGTTCTGGTCGTCGCCAGGCCGCCGGGAATGGCCCGCTCTGTCGCGAGCGCCTGGTGCACGCCCTCCTCACACCGTCGGCAGGCATAGTGCGGCCGGATGGTAACGCGGACGCGCAGCTGCGCCGGCACCACGTCGAGCCCTTCCGACCGGTCCTTGCCGATACGGTCCTCGCCGATACGGTGCATGGCGATCCCGCAGCAGGGGCAGCCCTGGTCCCAGACGACGGATACGCGGAAGGCCATGGTTCGCACAGAACGCTTGACGACCAACACAGTCGATCAGGCTTGTCGCGGCGGCTTGCACTGCTTCGGCGCGGCACCGACCCTGCGAAGGGTGTTGGCCGCACGCGATAATCGCGTCACGCTGCGTATACACCCACTGGTGACGATCAGAGCGTCCCCTCCAGGAAATCGCCCCGCATGCCCAGGCCCCCCGGGACGCGCGCGCTGGCCGCGTTTCGCCAGACCATGTTGACCGGCAGCGTCACGGACGCCGCCGCCCTGCTCGGCCGCACCCAGCCCGCCATCAGCCGGTTGCTGAAGGAGCTGGAGGCCGATCTCGGCTTTGCCCTGTTCGAGCGCGTGAAGGGCCGCCTGGTGCCCACGCCCGAGGGACGGCTTTTCTTCGAGGAGGTGCAGCGCAGCTTCCGCGGCTTTGAACGCCTCTCCGATGTCGCGACCGAAATCCGCCAGGGCCGGCGCGGCACATTGCGGCTGGCCGTCATGCCGGCCGCCGCCGCGTCTTTCCTGCCGGGTGCGCTGGCGCGCTTTGCGGCCGCAGCACCCGGCATCGCGCTGGAACTTTCCGTGCAGCCCTCGGTGGAGGTGGTGCGCCTCGTGCAGCTGCAGGAATGCGACCTGGGCATCGTCGAAGGGTCGGCGCCCGTGCCAGGGCTGTCGGTGCTTCGCCGGCACGCGTTGCGCGGCGTCCTCATCGCACCGCGCGGCCGCCGCCTGCCGCGCCGCCCGGCCCGCCTCGCGGATTTGCACGGCCAACCCTTCGTGGCGCTGTCGCCCGGCCCGTCCTCGCTCGGGGCGCAGCTTGCGGTGCTGATGCAGCGCGACGGTGTCGAGCCGCGCATCATCGTGCAGACGCAACTCGCCGCCACGGTCTCCGCGTTGGTGCATCAGGGACTCGGGCTCGGGGTGGTGGATGAGCAGACGGCGCTGGTCCACCAGGCACAGGGCGGGGTGGTCAGGCTGCTCGATGCGCCGGTGGCCATGCAGGTGCGCTTCGTGCGTGATGCCGAGCTGCCGCCCGCCGCCCCGCTGCGCGCCCTGGTCGCGCTGTGCGACGAGGCGCTCGCTTCCCATAAGGTTTCCTGATGGGCCAAGTCGCGGAATCTCATTGAACCGTCACCCAGCGGCGTGAACGATGGAGGGATGAAAGAGCGCAGAACATTTGACTTCGTGGTGGTGGGGGGCGGTGTCGTCGGCCTCGCCATCGCCAGCGGGCTGTCCCGCCGCGACGGGGCGGGTCCGGCCGCGCGCATCGCGATCCTGGACGAGGGCGATGTCGCCCGCCGCGCCAGCCGAGGCAACTTTGCGCTGGTCTGGGTGCAGTCCAAGGGCCTCGGCATGGCGCGCTATGGCGCCTGGACCACGCAGAGTGCGGCGCTGTGGCCGGCGCTTTCCGCCGCCCTCAGCGCCGAGACCGGCCTCGACGTTTCCCTCAGCCAGCCCGGCGGCTATTCGCTGTGCCTGTCGGAGGCCGAGCTGGATTCCCGCCGCGCCTCCATGATGCGCATGCACAACCAGCCTGACTGGCAGCCCATCCCGTGGGAGGTGCACGACCACGCGACCATCGCGCGCGCCATGCCCGCGCTTGGGCGCGAGGTGGTGGGCGGTATCTATTGCCCGCTCGATGGCCATGTGAACTCGCTGCGGCTGTTCCGCGCGCTGCACACCAGCTGCCTCGCCCTGGGCGTCACCTATCTGCCGGATCATCCGGTGGACACCATCGCGCCGCTGCCCGCCGGCGGCTTTGCCATCACGACACCAGCGGGCGTGATCGAGGCCGGGCGCGTGGTGTTGGCCGCGGGCCTGGGCAATGCGCGCCTGGCACCCATGGTGGGGCTGGAAGCCCCCCTGCGCCCGCTGCGCGGCCAGGTGATGGTCACGGAGAAGACCACGCCCTTCCTCACCCACCCCATGGGCACGCTGCGCCAGACTGATGAGGGCGGCGTGATGATCGGCGACAGCAAGGAGGAAGCGCCGGTCGACGAGGCCGTGGCCCCCGGCGTGCTCGCCGCCATGGCGCGCCGCGCGGCGCGCATGTTCCCGGTGCTGGGCGGGCTGAACGTGGTGCGCAGCTGGGGCGCGCTGCGCGTGATGTCACCTGACGGTTTCCCGCTGTATGACGCGAGCGAGACCGCGCCCGGCGCCTTCCTCGCCACCTGCCACAGCGGCGTGACGCTGGCGGCCGTCCATTCGCAGCTGCTGGCGCCGATGATCGCGCGCGGCGCGCTGGAGCCCACCCTCGCCCCCTTCAGCGCGCGGAGGTTCCATGTTCCAGCGACTGTCTGAGTCGGCGCACGCCCCGCTGGCCTTTCGCTTCGAGGGCGAATGGGTGGAGGGCCGCGAGGGCGACAGCGTCGCCGCGGCGCTGCTGGCGCTCGGCCACCAGGCCTTCCGCGAGACGCCCGTCTCCGGCGCCGCGCGGGGCCCCTGGTGCCTGATGGGCGTGTGCTTCGACTGCCTCGTCAGCATCGATGGCGTGGGCAACCGCCAGGCCTGCCTCGTGCCGCTGCGCGCGGGCATGGAAGTGCGCCGCCAGCATGGGCGCCGGGAGGCGGGGGCATGAGGCGCCTGGTCAACGTTGCCTCGCTGCGTGCAGCCTATGACATCGTTCTCATCGGTGGCGGCCCGGCCGGCATGGCGGCTGCGGCGGAGTCCGGCGGGCGCGGCGCCAGCGTGCTGCTGCTGGACGAGAACCCGGGCCTGGGCGGGCAGGTGCATCGCGGCGTGGAAGCCTCGCCGCTGGCCAGCGTGCCGGCGCTGCGCGCCGTGCCCGAAGCCGGCCGCGCCCTGGCCGAGGCCGCCCGGCGGGCCGATGTGGACCACCTGCCGGGCGCCACGGTCTGGCATCTCGAAGCGGGGCTTCAGATCGGGGTCTCCGCTGGCGGGGTTGCACGCATGATCGCGGCGCGGCGCGTCATCCTCGCCACCGGCGCGATGGAACGACCCATGCCCGTGCCAGGCTGGACGCTGCCCGGCGTGATGAGCGTGGGCGCGGCGCAGACGCTGCTGAAGGCGCAGGGAATGCTGCCCCAGGGCCGCGTGGTGATCGCGGGCTGCGGGCCGCTGCTGTGGCTCTATGCGTCGCAGATGATCGCGGCAGGGCACACCCCGGCCCTGCTGCTCGATACCACGCCGCACGCGAATTGGCGCCACGCCCTGCCGCATATGCCCGCCTTCCTGGGCTCATCCTACCTGCGCAAGGGGCTGGCGCTCATGGCGCGCGTGCGGCGGGCGGTGCGCGTGGTCTCGGGCTTGGGTGCGCTGCGCATCGAGGCGCGTGAGGGTGCGCTGGAGGTCAGCTGGCCGGGCGGAATTGCCGCGGCCGATCAGGTTCTACTGCATCAGGGTGTGGTGCCGCAGACGAGCCTCGCCCAGGCCGCTGGCTGCGCGCTGGAATGGGATGCCGCGCAGGCCTGCTTCGTGCCGAAGGTGGATGCCTGGGGCGACAGCAGCGTGCCCGGCCTTGCCCTTGCGGGCGATGGCGCGGGCGTTGCGGGCGCCGAGGCGGCCGAGGCTTCCGGGCGCATCGCAGCGCTGCAGGCGCTCCATGCGCTCGACCTGCTCGACGCAGCGGCGCGCGACGCGCAAGCGACCGCACCCATTGCCGCGCGGGCGCGCTGGCGCCGCGGCCGCGCCTTCCTCGACGCGCTTTATCTCCCGGCGCTGGCGTTCCGTATTGCCGCACCGGACTCCATCGCCTGCCGCTGCGAGGAGGTGACGGGGGCGGCACTGGGTGAAGCAGTGCGGCTGGGCGCCACTGGCCCCAACCAGGCCAAGGCCTTCCTGCGCTGCGGCATGGGCCCCTGCCAGGGCCGCATGTGCGCGCTGACCGTGGCCGAGACCATCGCGGCCCTGCGCGGCGTGGACCCGGCCAGCATCGCCCCACTGCGCATCCGCTCGCCGGTGAAGCCGATTACCCTCGCCGAGATCGCATCGATGGATAGCAGCGAGACCGAGGTCGCGGCCGTCGGGCCGGCATGACCTACCACCCACAGAACAGGAGGCTGACATGACAACGACAACAAGGCGCGGACTGGCCGGCGGGGCACTCGCCTTCGCGGCCATCGGAAACGCGAGCGCGCAGGCGGCCTGGCCCGAGCGACCGGTCCGAGTCATCCTGCCCTTCCCGCCGGGCGGGGGCACCGATGTCGCGGCGCGGTTGATCGCGCAGCATTTTCAGACGCGCTTCGGCCAGCCCTTCACGGTCGAAAACCGCAGCGGCGCCGCCGGCATCATGGGCACCGAGATGCTCGCGCGCGCAGCACCCGATGGCTACACGCTGGCCATGACGGCAAGCGGCCCGATGTCGATCCTGCCGCAGCTGCAGACCGTGCCCTACGATCCCATCCGCAGCTTCGAGCATGTGGCGCTGCCTTCCTTCACGCCGCTGCTGCTGGTGACGCCATCAAACTCCCCGGCCCGGTCGATGATGGATCTGGTGACGCGGATGCGGCGGGAGCCGGGGCGGCTGACCGCCTGCAACATCGGCGTGGGCTCGCCCTCGCATCTCGCGGCGGAAATGTTCGCCCGTGCCTTCGATGTGCGCTTCGAGCAACTGCCCCACCGCGGCAGCGCCCCCGCCTTGACCGACACGGTTGGCGCCACCTGTGACTTCCTGTTCGACAGCACCGGCTCCTCCAGCCCGCTTGTGCGACAGGGCAGCCTGCGCGCGCTGGGCGTCACCGCACCGCAGCGCGTGGCGAGCCTGGCCGACATCCCGACGCTGGCCGAACAGGGTGCGACGGGCTTCCAGGCCAGCACCTGGTCCTGCCTGCTGGCACCGGCCGGCACGCCCGCGCCGATCGTGGAGCGCATGAATCGCGAGGTGCGGGAGTTCTTTGCCACGGCCGGCATGCAACAGCGCATGCACGACCAGGGTGCCGTGCCGCTCGACCTCTCGCCGCAGGGATTCCGGGAATTCCTCGAGCGGGAAATCGCCGGCTGGGGCGCGGTGATCCGGGCAGGCAACATCCGCCTGACCTAAGGCGCAAGGCGGCCGGCCTACGGGGCCGGCCGTATCACATCATGGGCGCAGCCAAGCTTGCCGGCGGCGGCCTAATCCCAGACCTCCCGGCATGGGCGGGCCCCGCGTAGTTACTGCGAAGAGTGGATTGGCGGGCGCAATACCATGCCAGCCTGGTCTTCTGCCCGACATCACGCCTGACGCCATCGAGCGTTTGTTGTCGGTCGCACCAGGGGCGGACGAAGCGACCGACTACGTCACCGAATGCGGCGCAGCTTGGCACCGCACGCCAGGAGCCGTCGTCTGGCTGACCAAGGTCGCTGTCGCCTCGCAGCAAAAGTGCCGGACGCGCCTGATCCATTTTCAGGCCGCCGTACTCAGATGGCCAGCGACAGAAGCTCGCTTCCGACACAACAGGCCCGCGACAGATCTCCCCCACCGTCCGGCCCTGTGCCAGTTCCACCTGGGCCGGCCGCAGCAGCCCGATGATCTGCTCCGCCGTGCGACGCTTCCTCGGAACTCCTGCCGCCTTCCAAGGAGGCCAACTTTCTCATCACAGGTGGATCCCGGTCAGGGGGGAATGTCAGGGGAAGGTCGATTCTGCGCGCGCGATTGCCGCTGCGAACCTGCTCCCACCACCAGGGATCTGCGGCCCCACAAGCGTGTCTGCCTACATACCGATCATAGCGATTACTATATAATCAACTTCAGAGTCTATGACTGATGTTTGCCTAACGATAGGTCATATCATCCTTGACGCTGAAGGTTGCGCTGTGATCGATTGCAACTGCCCCAATCGGGTGGGCAGGTGGAGGCTGATGGTCGCATTCATCGCTCGGCGCCTGGTGCAAAGCGCGCTCGTGATGCTCGCGATGTCGCTGCTGATCTTCCTGGCCGTCTTCGCCATCGGCAACCCAGTCGATATCCTGATTGCGCCTGAGGCGACGCAGGCCGATCGCGCGCGCATCATCGCGCAGCTGGGCCTCGATCGGCCGCTCTGGGTGCAATATCTCACCTTCCTGAGCAGCGTGCTCTCTGGTGATTTCGGCTATTCCTTCGTGTTCAAGATGCCGGCGCTGTCGCTGATCCTGGACAAGCTGCCGGCAACGCTCGAACTCGCGGTCGCGGCGATGCTGCTCGCCGTCATCGTGGGCTTGCCGCTTGGCATCATCGCCGGCCGCTCGCCGGACAGTGCGCTCGGCCGCAGCATCATGGCTGGGTCGATCCTCGGCTTCTCGCTGCCGACGTTCTGGGTCGGCATCCTGCTGATTCTGTTCTTCGCGGTCTACCTCGGCTGGCTGCCTTCCTCCGGGCGCGGTGACACGGTGGAACTGCTGGGTATCCACTGGTCCTTCCTGACGCTCGACGGGCTGGCGCATCTCACGCTGCCGGCGCTGAACCTGGCGCTTTTCAAGCTTTCGCTGGTGATCCGGCTGACGCGCGCGGGTCTGCGCGACACGCTGCCGGCTGATTACATCCGCTACGCCCATGCCAAGGGCCTTGACCCACAACGCGTGCTGCTGGTTCACGCACTGCGCAACGTGCTGATCCCACTGGTCACGGTGCTCGGGCTTGAGTTCGGCTCGGTCATCGCCTTCGCGATCGTCACCGAGACGATCTTCGCCTGGCCGGGCACCGGCAAACTGATCATCGAGAGTATCAACGCGCTCGATCGCCCCGTGCTGGTCGCCTACCTGATGATCGTCGTCCTGCTCTTCGTCACCATCAACTTCATCGTCGATCTCTGCTACGCACTGCTCGACCCGCGCGTCCGTGCGAGGATGGCGTCGTGAGCGTGACGGAGGCCGCAACCGCCCCAGCGCCACCGGCAGCCGCGTCCGCCACCGTGCCGCTGGTGCCGCAGCGTGCAGCCATCTCGCCCTGGGCCGCTGGGCTGGCGGATTTCGCTTCCAACCCGTTCGCCGTGGTCGGCGCGGTGGCGCTGGCCCTGGTGCTGATGGCGGCAATCCTCGCGCCATGGATCGCGCCGACCAATCCCTATGACCTGACAAGCATCGACCTGATGGATGCGCTCCAGCGCCCCGGCACGCTGAACGGCGAAGGCGTGCGGATGTGGCTCGGCTCCGACGGCCAGGGGCGCGACATGCTGAGCGCTGTGCTCTACGGGCTGCGCACCTCGCTGCTGGTCGGCATCGGCAGCGGCGTCGCTGCGCTGATGATGGGCTTCGCCGTCGGGCTGACCGCGGCCTATTTCGGTGGCTGGGTCGATGCGCTGGCGATGCGGGTGGTGGATCTGCAGCTCTCCGTGCCGTCGATCCTGGTGGCGATGGTGCTGCTCGCGGTGCTCGGGCAGGGCGTCGACAAGATCATCATGGCGCTGATCGTGGTGCAATGGGCCTACTACGCCCGCACCGCACGCGGCGCGGCACTGGTGGAACGGCAGAAGGACTACGTCGCCGCCGCGCTCTGCCTCGGCGTGTCGGAACGGCGGGTGATCTTCGTCCACATGCTGCGCAACTGCCTGCCGCCGGTGATCGTGGTCGGCACCATGCAGGTCGCCAGCGCGATCAGCCTTGAGGCGACGCTGTCCTTCCTCGGGCTTGGCCTGCCGGTGACGGAGCCCTCGCTTGGCCTGCTGATCTCCAACGGCTTCCAGTACCTCATGAGCGGCCGCTGGTGGATCAGCATCTTCCCCGGCATCGCTCTGCTGGTGGTGATTGTGGCGATCAATTTGGTCGGCGACCAACTGCGTGACGTGCTGAACCCGAGGCTGCAGAAGTGAGCGACGCACCGGTTCTCCAGGTCCGCGACCTCGTCACGGAATTCGCGACGCGCGCAGGTGTGGCCCAGGCGGTGCAGGGCATCTCCTTCGACCTGCGGCAGGGGCGCGTGCTGGGGCTGGTGGGGGAAAGCGGGTCCGGCAAGTCGGTTACCGGCTTCTCGCTGATCGGCCTGGTCTCGCCGCCAGGGCGCATCGCCGGCGGCAGCGTAAAGCTGCGTGGCGAGGAATTGGTCGGCCTGCCGGAGGAACGCCTGCGTGCGCTGCGCGGCCACCGGATCGCGATGATATTCCAGGACCCGATGATGACCCTGAACCCGGTGCTGCGCATCGGCCTGCAAATGGTCGAGACCGTGCTGGCGCATGAGAGGGTGGATCGCGCCACGGCGCGTGCGCGCGCTCGCGATGCGCTCGGTCGCGTCGGCATCGCGAGCCCCGAGGAACGGCTGGATGCCTGGCCACACCAGTTCTCCGGCGGCATGCGTCAGCGCGTGGCGATCGCCATCGCGCTGCTGCACCGCCCCGATGTCATCATCTGTGACGAGCCCACCACCGCACTCGACGTCACCATCCAGGGCCAGATCCTGGCCGAGATGCAGCGCATCACGCGAGAGGACCGGACCGCGCTGCTTTGGATCACGCATGACCTGTCCGTGGTCTCGGGTCTCGCCGACGATGTCGCCGTGATGTACGCGGGCCGCATCGCCGAACAGGGTCCGGTGGCGGACGTGCTGATGCGCGCGGCGCATCCCTACACGCGCGGGCTGATCGCCTCGGTGCCGGCGCGGGGGCGGCGCGGGCAGCGGCTTGCGCAGATTCCCGGCATGGTCCCCTCCCTGCTCGCCCTGCCGGAGGGCTGCCCCTTCCGCAACCGCTGCGGCGAGGCGCTGCCCGCATGCGCTGGAGCGCCGCCCATGGTCACCGTCGGCCCCGGCCATGACGCGCGCTGCATCCGCGCCGTGCCGGCGAACGCGGTGGCGGCATGAGTTTCGTCACGACGACCGGCGTCGTGGCGCCACCGATCCTCGAACTCGTCGCCGTCTCTCGCCACTTCGCGCGCCAGCGCAGCTTGATGGCAAGGCTGTTCAAGGGTGGCCCGGCCACCGAGAAGGTGCGCGCCGTGGCGCATGTCGACCTGCGCATCGCCCGCGGCGAGGTGGTGGGCCTGGTCGGCGAGTCCGGCTGCGGCAAATCCACCCTTGGCCGCATCGTCGCCGGTATGGACGAGCCAAGCGACGGCGACCTGCTGTACGAAGGTCGCAATACCGCCAACCTGCGTGGCGACGCGCGGCGCGATTTTGTGCGCGGGGTGCAGATGGTCTTCCAGGACCCCTACGCCTCGCTCAACCCGCGCATGCGCATCGGCGCGCAGATCTCCGAGGCGCCGGCCGGCCATGGTGTGGTTTCGGCGGCCGATGCGGATGCCTATGCCGCGCGGATGCTCGTTACCGTCGGGCTTGATCCCGGCATGCGCAACCGCTTCCCGCACCAGTTCTCCGGCGGGCAACGCCAACGCATCGCCATCGCGCGGGCGCTGGCCGTCAAGCCAGAGCTGATCGTCTGCGACGAAGCGGTTGCGTCACTCGACGTGTCGATCCAGGCGCAGATCCTGAACCTGTTCCTCGACCTGCGCGAGCAGCTCGGGCTGACCTACCTGTTCATCAGCCACGACCTCGGCGTGATCCAGCATGTCAGCGACCGCATCGCAGTAATGTATCTCGGCCGCGTCGTTGAGACGGCACCGACCGAGACGCTGTTCCGCGAAGCACGGCATCCCTATACCCGCGCCCTGCTTGACGAGATTCCGCGCCTGGACGGCACGCGCCGCAACTTCGCGCCGATCAAGGGCGAGCTGCCTTCCCCGCTCAGCCCGCCACCGGGCTGCCACTTCCACCCGCGCTGCCCGGTGGCCACCGGGCGCTGCCGCGTGGAAGCGCCGGCGTTGCGCGCCGCCGGCGCTGACCACGCCGTGGCCTGCCACCTGGCGGAACTGCCGTGAGCGGCATACCGGTCGGCCCGCGCGCCAGCTGGGATGCGCTGCCGCCGAATCTGCGCGGCATGCTGCTGATGCTGCTCGCCTACGCGTTCTTCACCATCGAGGTGATGGGCGCGCGCGCGCTGGGCGGCGTGTTGCCGACCGAACAGGTGGTGCTGGTCCGTGCAGCGTCCCAGCTGATCCTGGTGATCCCCTTCGTGATCGCCTCCGGCGCCGGCATCTCGGTGCTGCACACCCGTCGCCCGGCGCTGCACCTGCTGCGCGGCTCGTTCACGGTCGGCGGCCTGTTCCTGTACTTCTATTCCTTCGGCCACCTGCCGATCGCTGATGCCACCGCGATCAGCTTCACCAAGGCACTATTCCTCGTGCCGCTGGCGGCCATCTTGTTGGGCGAAAAACTGCTGCCGCGGCGGCTGATTGCTGTACTGATCGGCTTTGGTGGCGTGCTGCTGGTGGCACGGCCCGGGCTTGATGCCAGTGGCTTGCCGGTGTTGGCGGGGCTGATCGGCGCGGGTACGGGCGCCGGCATCATGCTGGTGACCAAGCTGCTCGCTGCGCAGGAAACGCCGCTCACCATCATGGTCTATGTCGCGCTGATCGCAACCGCGATCTCGCTCGTACCGGGCCTGCTGTCGTGGCAGCACCCTGAAGGCGAAGCTTTCTGGTGGCTCGTTGCGATCGGCCTGTCCGGTCCTATCGGCCAGTACATCAACATCTGCGCCATCCGCGCCGCGGAGGCCTCGGCCCTCGCGCCGGTTGACTATGTGCGCCTGATCTTCGGCACCGTCGCCGGCTACTTTGTATTCCACGAAGTCCCGGATGGCGGAACGCTGGCAGGCGCCGCCGTGATCGTGGCCAGCACCTTGTTCCTCGCGCGCCGCGAGGCGCGCGTCCGTTCCACACCGAGAGGAGACACACGATGACGGACGACATCACCAACGAACCACTGCTGCTCACGCCGGGTCCCTGCAGCCTGTCACGCACGGTGAAGGAGGCGATGCTGCACGACTACGCTTCCGGGGAGGAGGTGATGGTCGAGAAGATCAAGCATTGCCGATCCTACCTGCTCGATATCGTCGGCGGCCAGGGGACCCACACCGCGATTCCGCTGGTTGGCAGCGGCACCTATGCGACGGAAGCCGCGATCGGCACCTTCGTGTCGAAGGACGGCAAGCTGCTGGTTCATACCAACGGCGTCTATGGCGACCGCATCGTCGACATCGTCGCAGCGCTGCGCATCCCGTACACGTCCTTCCGCACCGCGCCATACACCCTGCCGACCGCGAAGCAGTTCGAGCAGGCGATCATGGCCGACCCCGCCATCACCCATGTGATGGTGGTCCATTGCGAGACCTCGACCGGCATCCTGAACCCGGTGGAGGAGATCGCGCAGGTCTGCAAGAAGCACGGAAAGGGCCTGCTGATCGACGCAGTCGCGAGCTTCGGCATCATGGAGCTCGACGCCAAGAAGCTTTCCTACGACGCTGTCGTGCTCTCGGCCAACAAGGGCATCCAGGCGCCACCAGGCATCGCCTGGGTGATCGCAAAGCGCGCGACGCTCGAGGAAACCAAGGGCAACTGCCACTCGCCGTCGCTCGACCTGTGGGACCAGCACCAGCACATCGAGCGCACCAGCCAGTTCCGCTTCACCCCGGCCACGCACCTGCTGCTCGCCTTTTCCCAGGCGCTTACGGAACATGCGGAGGAAGGCGGCATCGCTGGCCGGCGCGCGCGCTATTCCGCCAGCTGGCGCCGCCTGGTGGACGGGATGCGGCAGATGGGCTTCCAAACCCTGCTGGACGACAGCGTCGCATCGCCCATCGTCGCGACCTTCCACGATCCCGAAGATCCCGCCTACAGCTTCAAGAAGCTGTATGACGGCATGAAGGCACGCGGCTTCATCATCTTTCCCGGACGCCTCGCGGCGGCAAACACCTTCCGCATCGCCTGCATCGGCGTCGTCACGCCCGAAGATATCGGCCGCGCCATGGACGCGCTGTCCGAGGTGATGGGTGAGATGGGCGTGACAAATTTCGGGCGTCCGGAATCGGCGGCCGCCTGATGCTTGCTACGGTCGGGATCGAGGCGGTTGGCGCCAGCGCGGCAGAGGCCTGCCGGCGCCTGTCCTCCGCCGCGGGCTGGACCCATCAGGCCGCGGATTGGCACGCTCGGCTTATTGCCGGCCAGGGACTCGGTGTGCGGCAGGATGGCAGGCTGGTCGCCTGCGGCCTGGTGCTGCCGGGCGCCGAGGATGCTGCCTTTATCGGCATGCTGCTGACCGCGCCGGAGGCGCGCGGCCAGGGGCATGCCTCTGCGATTCTCGCAGCTGCACTCGATCTCTGCCGCCGGGACCGGCGCCGTGCCTGGCTGATCGCGGTACCCCGCGCGGTGCCGCTGTACCTCCGCCACGGCTTCCGGCAGGCCGGCGCGCTGGTGAGCCATCGTGGGGCACCGCCGTCACGCTCCGGCACGGGTGTGCGGCGCGCGCTGCCGGCGCATCTGCCGCGCATGCTTGCGCTGGACCAGGCCGCCTGGGGATCTGGGCGGGGTGATCTGATCCGCGACCAGTTCGCGCGCTTCCCGCATCTCGCCTTCATCGCCGATGGTGCGGACTGCCCGGTGGGCTTCGCGTTGGCCGCTGAACGCGATGGCGTGCGCATGCTGGGGCCGGTGGTGGCGCCGGACGCAAGCATCGCCGTCGCACTGGCCGAGGCAGCGCTGGCGGGTTCCACGGCCGCGCGCTGCGACAGCCTCTCGCAGCACAGCGAGTTCCATGCCGCGCTTGGCCTCGCCAGGACGGCGACGCTGCCGCTGATGGCGCAGGGGCCGGGGCCGCTCACCCTGCCGTTTGCCAAGCCGAGGCATCTTTTTGCAGCCCAGTCGGCGGCCGCAGGATGAGGATTGCTGAATGAAGTACGTGCAGCTCGGCCGCTCCGGCCTTACCGTCAGTGCCCTGTGCCTCGGCGGCAATGCCTGGGGTGCCGCGGGACGACGCGCCTGGGGCGCCTTCGACCTGGAGGGCAGCAAGCCCTTCTTCAAGACGGCGCTCGATTCCGGAATCACCTTCTTCGACACGGCGGATGCCTACAACGCCGGCGAGAGCGAGCGGATTATCGGCGCTGCGTTGCTGTCCTACGTGCCACGGGACGAGGTGGTGATCTCCACCAAGATCGGCCTTCCCATGTCGACCAAGCCGAACGATGGGGGCCTAGGGCGGAAGCACCTGGTGAAGGCGATCGACGCCGCGTTGCAGCGACTGGGCACCGACCACATCGACCTGCTGCAGGTGCATCGCCTCGATGGCGTTACACCGCTCGAGGAGACGATGCAGACGCTGACCGATGCGGTGAGGGCCGGCAAGGTCCGCTACATCGGCGGGTCGACCATGCCGGCGTGGAAATTCGCGCAGATGATCATGCTGAGCGAATGGAAGGGCTATGCCCGGCCGATCGCCATGCAAAACCTCTATAATTTGGTTCAGCGCGAGGAGGAGCGGGAGATGATCCCCCTCTGCCTCGAAGCCGGGGTGGGGCTGGTGCCCTATTCGCCATTGGCGCGCGGCTTCCTGGCGGGGAACCGCACGCGGCAAGGCGCTGCGACCGAACGCGCGAGGACCGACCGGATCGCCGAGGGTCTTTTCCGTGACAGCGATTTCGACGTGCTCGATTGTGTGCTGGCGCTCGCGGCAGCACGCGCCGTGAAGCCGCTGCAGATTGCGCTCGCCTGGCTGCTGCACAAGCCGGCGCTCGCCGCCTCCATTATCGGCGTGACCAGCCCGGCGCAGATCGTAGACGCGGCGGCGGCCACCGACATCGTCCTCTCGGCCGAGGAGATCGCCGCGCTTGAGGCGGCATACCACCCGCGACCCTGATCCAAGGACACACGAAGGAGGCTTGCCATGAGGAGAAGACTGCGCGGCGCCGTTTTCGGCGCATTGCTGGCTGTCGTTGCGGGCGGCGCTTCGGCGCAGACGCTGACCGTCGGCATCCGCGGTGGCGTTGACACGATTGATCCGCATTTCGGTGCTACCGGCACCACGGTTTCCGGTTTGCGCAACATCTACGACGTGCTGGTCAGCCGCGACGAGAACCTGCTGCCGATCCCCTCGCTCGCTGAATCATGGCGGCTGATCGACGACAACACCTGGGAGTTCAAGCTCCGGGCCGGGGTCAAGTTCCACAACGGCGCCGATCTGACGGCTGACGACGTCAAGTTCTCGATCGAGCGCGTCCCCGGCGCCGCCGGCCCGACAGGCGGGATGATGATCTACATGACCGGCATCAAGGAGGTGCAGGTCGTTGATCCGCTGACGGTGCGGATCATCACCTCAACGCCGACGCCGCTGCTGACGCGCAACCTGGCGCAGCTCTTCATCGTGCCGCGCAGCATCGGCACGGCCAGTCCTGGGGATTTCGCCGCCGGCCGCGCTGCGATCGGCACTGGGCCCTATCGCTACGTATCCTGGCAGCCGCGCGGCGACATGGTGCTGGCGCGCCACGACGCCTACTGGGGTGATGCCCAGCCCTGGCAGCGCGTGGTGTTCCGCGAAATTCTGGCCGACCAGACCCGCGTGGCCGCGCTGCTGGCTGGCGATGTCGATCTGATCAACTACGTGCCCTCGGCCGATGTCGAGCAGCTGTCGCGCAACCCGGCAATCGGTATCCACCGCACGCGTTCGGTCTACAATTTCATGATCTACCCCGAGTTTTCGCGCGACCGTTCGCCCACCATCACCGACCTCCAGGGTCGACCACTGGACCGTAACCCACTCAAGGATGTGCGTGTACGCCAGGCGATCAGCCTTTCCATCAACCGCCAGGCCATCGTCGATCGGGTGATGCATGGACATGGCGAGGCCGCTGGGCAACTCTCCCCGGCCGGGCTGTGGGGCACATCCCCGAACCTGCGGCCTGATCCCTTTGACCCTGACCGCGCGCGGCGCCTGCTGACGGAAGCCGGCTGGGGCCAGGGCTTCGGCATCACCTTGCACTGCACCGCCGATCGGCTGCCGAATGACGGCTCGGTCTGCACGGCGCTTGGCGGCATGCTGACGCGCATCGGCATCCGCACCACCGTCGCTGCGATGCCGCGCGCGGTGTTCTTTCCGGCCTCGGCGCGCTTTGATTATTCGCTCCAGATGTCCGGCTGGGGCAGCCTGTCAGGCGAGACCAGCTATATCCTGACTTCGCTGGTGCATTCGGCCGATGAGGCCAGGCGCCTCGGCGGCAGCAACCGCAGCATGTACAGCAATCCACGGCTCGACGCGCAGATCCAGCGTGCCATTGTCGAGATGGACGATGAGCGCCGCAAGGCCCTGCTGATCGAGGCGATGGAGATCGCGATCGGGGACTATTCCACCATTCCGGTCGTGACGCTTGACGTCCTGTGGGGCGCGCGGCGCGACCGCGTCAGCTACATTCCCCGCAAGGACGAGGAGACCAACGTCCTGATGATGCGGCACGTCGTGCGCTGAAGCGCTGGCGGCCCCACTGCCCAGCGCCGGGGGGATTGTGGGGCCGCCTTGTCACCCGGCCCGGAGCGCGGTGCGGTTGAGGTTTTCCCAGTCCTCGGCGATGGTGCGCCGAGCGATAACGCGGGCGCTGTCCTGCAGGATTCCGTCACTGCCGGGCGGGTGGAGAACGGCCAGGTCGGCGTGTTCGTGGCCTATGCCAGCCGCAGGCGCCAGGCGCTGATCGACCGGCGGCTCTATAGGACCAAGTCTGGTCCGACGACGCGGCGCGGCGCCAGTACTACTATGGCATGACAACGCGGCGTTGGGTGAGGCGCTGGCAGCACGGACATCGGGTAATGGCGCGGGCGAGCTGTCGAGACGCCCATGCCGCCAAGCGCGCTGTGGAGCACAGACTCGGAGTTGGCCGTCCGATCGAGTTCGATCCGCACGTGCCCGGCGGCCGACGCATCGGCCTCCGTGACGCCGGGCACGCGCGCACGTCACGTTGTCGCGACGCTCGCCGTGCTGATCGAGATGGGCGTCGATCCGTCGAACATCACCCTGCTCTACAAGATCTACGCGTATCCTGATCTCGATCAGGTGCTCGCCGAGCTCAGACGGCTTGCTGAAACGTCCCAAGCTTGGGTCCGAGAGAGAATGTTCCAATTTTAATGGGATAGGGCTTGAGGGTGAAATCACCCCACCCCCGAGCTTCGGGGACGTTCGCGCCTCGAGAGAACGATTTCCCGGGTCGTTCCGTTCTCCAACCTTCAAGCCGCCACGGCACAACCCCAGGAAAGCTGCGGTTCACGGCGCTACCAGGGAAGGGGAAATGTGAGGTTGGGAAACCGACTGGAGCAGCAGTGGGAACCGGATTCCAACCTTCTCTGGCGTCTGTGAGACGCGTCTCGCCGGCTGAGTGATTTTCTGGTGGCCGAGCAGGGGCGTTGGCTTGGCCAGGT
>LNFM01003242.1_pt1 | contig 53436 bp, 47 predicted proteins | sample 596031 | NCBI WGS metagenome assembly LNFM01 (sample SAMN04254537, study PRJNA301005) | activated carbon metagenome | isolation source: dual media filters at the Ann Arbor, Michigan drinking water treatment plant | place: USA: Ann Arbor
ACCCGTTACGATCGATGTGCTCATACGTTCATGTCAGCAATTTGTATCGCTGCAATCGTTATCTTCTGGCTATGATCAATGAGTCCTGAGCCTAACATTGGCAGTGGACCACTCAGTGGGGGCCGATCACTCATCCGCATTGTTAAGGTAACAGAATTGCATTAGTCGGCGCCGAATGATCGTGCTACTCTGTTTCGTTCTGGCCGTCATGGCCTCTCCATTTAGTCGAAGGGCCGCCTGGAAGTCGAGAACACAGCGCCCCGGCATCAGCTGATCGTGTTGCGGCGTCAGATTCGAGGCCGCGTGCGGGTTACGAACGGTGATCGCTTATTCTTGATCCATCTGTATCGCTGGTTTCCATCGATCCTGAAGACCACAATCATTCAGCCCGAGACACTCGTGCGTTGGCATCGAGCTGGTTTCCGCTACTCCATCGCGCCATCCAGCACCTGGGCAGCATCATATCTGTGCCCGTTCTCGGCGGTCTTCATCACAAATATTGCAGGATATAGTTTTCGGTACACACAGGGGTTACATCACCGATACGTTCGGATATGATTTTCGGAAGGGACAGGATGCCAGCATATCGCAGCAGAGTTATTATCGCTGGCGCAAGGAGCACGGTGGACTTGAGATCGATCAAGCGAGGCGGATGAAAGATCTTGAGCGGGAGAATGTGCGTCTGAAACGTCTTGGGGCTCGATTTGAAGGTTTGGGCCTAGGCTTGCCTTTGACATTATCAATTCGTTGTTACCGTTGATTTTCGTCAATTTTCACGCCGATATCGGTATAGAATGGGTTAGAGTGTTGATCGTATCGAACAATGCCGACCATAGTTTCCGTTTCCCGCGGTCTGGATAGAACATGCTTCTTCGCACCATATTTGCGGTTGTGATTGCGACCATGATCGCTGTTGCCCCTGTTACTTCGGCGCGTGCTGTGATCAACAGCATAGGCGTGGATATGACGGGCATGCGGGATTGTGATGGAGCAATGTCGGAGACTGATTGCAAATGCTGTGAAACCGCGCTCGCCTGCCCGGCAGCGTTTTGTCTTCTCAAGTGCTTCAAGCTATTGGGCGAAGCCATTTATCCTTCCGATACTCCCGGATTTGAGTTCACTGCCATTGATGCGGCCAAGACGATAGAAGCCCGCGGGCAGCTGGAAAAACCACAACCACCACCTCCCCGATTCTGATCCTAACTCAAGAAAATCGCCCGCAGGCGCGTGACAACGCGTCTGTGCATTTGCGTATCCGTCCTCGCCACGGACTGTGTCCAACGCGAGGTGATCATTTGAGAAGGATAGGAACATGACTCCCAGGATGAATTTATTCGCGGCTATCGCCTTGCTTGCTTTTACTATTGAGGCAACTCCCGTATGGGCTGGTGCTGACGACTACGTGTTTGAACCCGTTAGCGTTGACGTGCGCAACGGAGCGGGAAGTGAACTAGCCGTCCGCCTCGTTCACAAACCAACCGGCAAGTTGGTCGCCGGGGCGGCGATTTTCCGCACGCGTATCGACATGTCGCCGGACCAAATGGGAACGATGACGGCAAAACACTCGCCTATTCCGGAGACGGAGCCGGGCGTCTACCGGTTCAAGGCTGATCTCACAATGGCCGGGCGATGGGCCTTCAAGCTCATGGCCAAGGTACAGGGCGAGCCTGCGACCATTGAGGGCAGTGTGATTTTTCTGGCAAAGGACTGAGGGAGAAACACATGCGTCACCCACCCGTCGCAGGATTCGTATTCCTCTCCCTCGTTATCGCGCTTATAGGCGGCGCAAGTTATCGGTCGGAAGGCTGGCCATTTTTCGCGCAGGTGCAGGCGCAACAAAACAACACGCCTATATCACAATCGGGGGAGCGAAAGATTCTCTACTGGAAAGACCCGGATGATCCGACCCGTTATTCACCAGTACCGCGTAAAGCAGATAATGGCCGTGACTATCTTCCGGTCTATTCCGATCAAGAGCCCGATTTTGACGCACCCGCACCGCTAAAGGCGGCGAAGAAGAGCGGCACCGGAAAGATTCGCTTCTACCGCAATCCGATGGGTCTACCAGATACCTCGCCGGTGCCAAAGAAAGACTGGATGGGAATGGATTATATTCCTGTCTACGAAGGCGAAGATGAAGATGGCACCGTTACGGTGAGCCTTGACCGTGTGCAACGTTCCGGTGTGCGCACCGAGGAGGCTCGTATGACAAACATGTCGCGACCTGTACGCGCGCCGGGAATCGCCAAGCCCGACGAACGCACGTTATATAGTGTGACGCTGCGTGCCGACGCTTTTATCGAAAAACTATACGTCAACGAGACGGGCCGGCATGTGAAAGCGGGCGATCCGCTATTCCGGATTTACAGCCCGCAGATGGTGACGGTGCAAGTGGACTATCGCAGCGCTGCAAAAGCCGCGAGCCGAAACGCATGGGATGAAATAGGGGCCGTGCAGCGGCTTAGGAATCTTGGACTTCCCGATTCAGTGCTTACGGAACTGCGCGCAAGCCAGTCGCCACTGACTTCTTTTGATTGGCCTGCACCTGCCTCCGGCGTCATCATGCGAAAGAACGTAATTGACGGTCAGATGGTCAGGGCGGGCGAAGAACTTTACCGCATCGCCGATCTAGGCAACATCTGGGTTATCGCCGATGTAGCTGAGCAGGACATAGGCCATTTGAATGTCGGTGCGCCGGCAAAAGTGAATTTCCGCGCCGTACCGGGAGAAACGTATGAAGGCCGCGTGACCTTCATTTTGCATGAACTCGACAGTGCAACGCGCACAGCGAAGGTACGCATCGAGGTCAGCAACCCCGATTACCGCCTCAAGCACGAAATGTATGCGGAGGTAGAGATCGAATCCGGAACTAACGATGCGCAACGTCTCGTGGTTCCGGTTTCCGCCGTTATTGACAGTGGTAACCGGCAAGTGGTGCTCGTCGATAAAGGCGAAGGACGCTTCGAGCCGCGCAGCGTCAAGCTTGGGCTACGTGGCGATGGCTTCATGGAGATACGCGAAGGCATCACGGCGGGTGAAAAAGTCGTGGTCGCGGCTAATTTCCTAATTGACGCGGAAAGCAATCTTAAAGCCGCGCTCCAAGTGTTTACAGCGGGATCGCCGGCGGAGACCAAGCAATGATTGCTCGCCTCATTCGCTGGTCGGCACACAACCTCTTTCTCATCCTCATCGGTGCGGTACTGGCGATGGGAGCCGGACTCTACGCTGTGCGTAACGTTCCGCTCGACGCCATTCCGGATCTCTCCGACACGCAAGTGATTATTTACACTGAATATGCGGGGCAAGCACCCCAAGTGGTGGAGGACCAGATCACGTACCCGCTCTCCACAGCGATGCTGTCAGTACCGAAGTCAAGGGTTGTGCGCGGGTTCTCGTTTTTCGGTGTATCATTCGTCTATGTAATCTTCGAGGATGGCACCGATATCTATTGGGCGCGTTCGCGAGTCCTCGAATATCTCTCGGCTACGGCCCGAATACTTCCACAGGGTGTGACGCCAAGCCTGGGACCGGACGCTACGGGCGTGGGCTGGGTTTACCAGTACGCCGTGATGGCTGAAAAACGCACACTGGCAGAATTGCGCACAACGCAAGATTGGCAGGTGCGCTTTGCCGTCGCAAGGGCCGAAGGTGTGGCGGAAGTTGCCAGCGTCGGCGGGTTTGTAAAACAGTATGCAGTGGTCGTTGATCCACGGCGACTGAGAGCGTTTAATATACCGCTATCAACGCTAAGGGATGCCATCCGTTCTTCCAACATAGATGTCGGTGGGCGCGTGGTGGAACTCGCAGAAACCGAATTTATGGTCCGCGGACGTGGCTATCTGCGCGGCGTGCAAGACATCGAGCAAATCGTAGTCAAGTCCGAGGGCGGCACTCCGGTGTTGTTGAGGGATGTTGCTCGCGTGGAGCTGGCACCTGACGAACGCCGGGGCGTGACTGAACTTAACGGCGAGGGCGAAGTCGTCTCGGGCATCGCCGTGCAGCGCTTCGGGCAAAACGCCCTTTCCGTCATTGCCAATGTCAAAGCACGTCTCACTGAGATTACGGCAAGCTTGCCTGAAGGCACTTCCATTGTTCCTGTGTATGACCGTTCGGACCTTATTTATCGCGCCATCGATACTCTTAAACGCACGCTCATCGAAGAAAGCTTGATCGTTGCTCTTGTCTGCATCGTATTTCTCCTGCATGTGCGCAGCGCTCTGGTAGCTATCATCACGCTGCCGCTCGGAATCTTGATTGCCTACATCTGCATGAACGCATTGGGGCTCTCTTCCAACATTATGAGTCTAGGCGGCATCGCCATTGCGATGGGTGCGATGGTCGATGCGGCTATCGTTATGATTGAGAATGCGCACAAGCATCTGGAACGCGCATCACCCGGTAAGTCGCACACAGAGATTCTCATCGAGGCGGCTTGCGAAGTGGGACCAGCCCTATTCTTCTCTCTCCTGATTATCACGGTCTCATTCCTGCCGATCTTTACGCTGGAGGCACAGGAAGGAAGGCTGTTCAAACCGCTTGCCTTCACCAAGACTTTTGCAATGGCAGCGGCGGCGCTTCTTTCGGTGACGGTGGTTCCCGCATTGATGATTATTTTCGTGCGCGGGAGAATCATTCCAGAACACAAAAACCCGGTGAACCGCTTTTTAATTTGGGTTTATCGACCCATCATCAGCGCTGTGCTGAAGGCCAAGACCTTAACGGTTGTGCTTGCACTTGCGTTGCTCGCCGTGAGCATCTGGCCTGCAACACGACTCGGTTCCGAATTTATGCCCAATCTCAATGAGGGCACACTTTTCTATATGCCGACGACGCTGCCTGGCCTTTCCATCACCAAATCTGTCGAGCTTCTTCAGACGCAAAACAAAATTATCAAGGAATTTCCTGAAGTCGAATCTGTTTTCGGCAAAGCGGGCAGGGCGGGAACTGCAACCGATCCGGCCCCGACCGAAATGTTCGAGACCATCATCAATCTCAAACCGGAGGCACAGTGGCGGCGTGGCATGACAACTGACAAGCTCATTCAGGAGATGGATCGGGCGTTGCAGTTTCCCGGAGTGTCGAACGCATGGACTATGCCCATCAAGGCGCGCATCGACATGCTGGCGACGGGTATTCGCACGCCCGTAGGCGTCAAGGTAATCGGCCGAGACCTGACGGTTATTGAACAACTCGCTCGCGAGATTGAGTCAGCCATTAAAACGGTACCCGGCACCTCAAGCGCCTTCGCTGAACGCATCATTGGCGGCTACTATTTGGAGATTGAATATGATCGCTCGGCTCTGGCTCGCTATGGGCTGATGATTGGCGAGGTGCAGGGCGTTGTTGCGTCTGGTATTGGCGCGGAGACCATCACCACGACGGTTGAAGGGCGTGAGCGGTATACCGTGAGCTTGCGCTACCCACGCGATTTGCGCAGCGATCCGCAGGCGATCGCTCGTGATGTACTTGTTCCGATTGCCGGCGGGGCTTCGATTCCGCTCGGGCAAGTGGCGACTGTCAAGCTATTGCAAGGCCCAGCGTCCATCCGCACGGAAAACGCCCAGCTTGCGGCATACATTTTCGTCGACGCGCGAGAACGAGATCTCGGCTCATTTGTCGCTGACGCCCGCAAAGCTGTCGCCGATAGGGTGACATTCCCACAGGGTTACTTTGCCGTCTGGAGCGGTCAGTTCGAATACTACGAGCGCGCTAAGGAGCGCCTCGCGATCGTCATTCCTCTCACACTGCTCATTATACTTTTATTGCTCTATCTCAACTTTCGCCGATTGACCGAAACGTTCATCGTTATGCTCTCGTTGCCCTTCGCGCTTGTCGGGGGACTGTGGCTTATGTGGTGGCTTGGCTTCCATCTTTCCGTTGCGGTCGCCGTCGGCTTCATCGCCCTTGCCGGTGTCGCTGCAGAAACAGGCGTTATCATGCTCATCTATCTCGACAATGCGCTTGAATCGCGACGCTTGGCCGCCAAGCGTCAAGGTCGTGCGATGACCCCTGCCGATCTTCATGCTGCCATTATGGAAGGCGCAGTCGAGCGCGTACGTCCCAAAATGATGACAGTAGTGGCTATCATGGCTGGGCTTTTGCCAATCATGTGGAATCATGGAACGGGTTCTGAAGTCATGCAGCGCATCGCTGTGCCAATGATTGGCGGCATGATCTCCTCTACGATCCTGACGCTCATGGTCATTCCCGCCATTTACGCGCTCATCAAGGGTGCGACTTTGACCCGTCGCAGCAATGAACTACGGTCGCTTTCTTAAGTTGTTTGTACCGAAAAATTCATCCGGCGATAATTTCGATATTCGCCTCGTGAAATTCGCTGATCACAGGGAAAAATTCCCTGATCGGCAAATATAATTCCCTGTTCTGAAGTCCAGGGAATTGAACTGCAAGCCACTGAAATTGCGGACAGAATCGATGCCCAATCCGCAAAATTGGTCTGTCCCTATCGCAAATCCAATCCGGCTGGCGAGTGATCGCGAATCGAACAGGGAATTCTCCCTCAGGATCAGGAAATTCCGCGTGGCAAAATCGAAACCATCAGCGGATGAGGTTTACGGTACACACACGAGTGAGTAGACGGAACCGAGGTCAAGGGTTCACTGTCACTAGTGCCGGTAGCCAAAAAGAACGCATGCGAAATCACCACAGATGCCGCTGCAACGAGCCGGATGGTGTTGAAATACGTGTTCAATCTTACTTGTTCAATTTGGCGAGGATCGTGTTCATCAGATCAATTTCGGATTGCTGTCCTTTTATAATCCCCGCGCAGAGCTTTTTGATCTCGGCGTTTTCGATTGATGCACGCTGGCACATGAGAATTGCCCCGGAGTGATGGGGAATCATCGACCGTAAGAACTGCGTATCGCCGATGGCTGTCTGCGCACGGATGAAGAAAAAGAATGCGCCAAGAGCAATAATACTCCCAACGACAATGGCAATGTTGACGGTTTGATTTGGATACATCGCGCGCATAACAATCAGTTCAATTACGACCATAGGGGCGGTCATGAGCGCGGCCATGTAGAACTGATTGAGGTTCGAATACACATTCGAAAAACGGTCCACCATTGCGTACATCAAGATGTACATTGCGATAAACGACAGAACCGCCATGATGACCAGGTGCATATAGTGTTTTGAGTGCATAGCTCTCTCCCTGTCAGGCTGACGCTCGGCATAAGCGCCAGCAGAAGTATGAACTAGTTATTTCGAACGCATTCGCCGAACCGCCTCGGTATGGCTCGACCGATAACGACTATTTTTTTGAATTTTTGTTACTGTGTGTACCGAAAACCTCATCCGGCGATGACTTCGATTTTTGCCTCAAGAAATTCGCTCGATGACTTCGATTTTTTGCCTCAAGAAATTCGCTGATTTTCTTCACAAATATATCGGATTTGATTTCCGATAGGGACAGCCCGTCCTCGGCGGACTTCATCACCATTATTGCAGAATCTAGTTTTCGATACAGACAGCTGGCGTTTTCACCGCGATTAGGCGGTCAGCTGCCGTCTCCCCATAATCCCGATCACCGCCAAGACGATTGCCGCGATCAGGATCGCCGCCAGCGTGAGGTCCGGTACATAATAGGTCGTATAGACCTCCCAGCCGAGCAAACGCAGGGCCTCGGATACCTCCGTATAGATGCCGACGAGATGGCCGCCGAGGGTGCCGGTGATGCCGAGTAGAGCGCTGCCGAGGATGGCCAGTCCGGCCATGACCCAGCGCATCACGCCCTCCCAGATCGCTTCGCCCAGGCTCCATCGCAGGGCCAACATCAAAGCCCAGTACGCCAGAGTCCATGTCGCGAGCAGCATGTGGTTGCGACCGAGCGGCGTCGATGAGATCGCCTCCCATGGCCATACCAGGAGGCCGACCCCGTAGGCGACCACACCGGAAAGAACGCCAACCGCCAGCAGCGGAACGAGCGCGCGGTCGATGGCCTTGGAAAGCGGAGCGTCGGAGACGGCGCGCACCAAGATTGCCAAGGTCGCCGTCATCAGCAGCGCAATCGGAAAGTGAACCAGAACAGCGTGATATGCGGCCATGGTCAGGCTCCTTTGCGTGCGAGCAAACCGTTGAGGGCGATGCCGAAGCCGAGGATCAACAGCACGCCCGCGCCAATCGTGAACAGCCATTGCCGCTTGATGGCGTCGGCGAATTCCACCTCGACGCCGTAATGGGCGAGCTGGATTTCACTGTGGCGCGCCTTCACCGGCACGCCGGCCTTGATGTCCTTGGCGCCGGCATGCTTGGGGCTGTTCAAAAGCGGCCAATTGACTTGGCCCGGATAGAACAGCACCACGTTCGACCAAGCCTGATCCCACTTCGGCTCGCTGCCGTCGAAGCGGGCCGCCACCATTTCGGCGTCCCGTCCAAGTCCGAGTGTCTTCGGCAGTGAAACGTAATGCCAGCGGCTGCCAAGAGCATTGCGGTGGACGGCGAAGGCGACGTCATAGACGCGCTGGTCGAGCATGATCTTGTCGTCCGCCGGTTTGCCGGTGTCCATCGCGCGAACGAGCGTGACGTCCCAGTAGCCGTCCTTCCAGCGCGCCTTGCCGGCGACTTTGATGTCGCCGCGCGATCCCTCCGTCACGCGTAACAGGCGGCGCGGGATGGTATCGCCGTCCTTCCATGCATGGGCGGCATCGAAGGGCACTGAATTGGCTTCGCTGATGAAGTAGATGTCGTCGAAGCCGAGCTTGCGCTGGATCAGGTCATCCCAGTTGATCGCGCGACGGCCGGTTTTGTCCGGATCAAGCATGAGGCGCGGCTGTCGTTTTTCAGGATCCCAATTGTCAGCGAAAGGTCCGCGCCCGGCGTCGCTGCCGCGCAGCTCGAATACATATTGATCGTCGGAGGCGTCGATTGGGTTCGACCGGTGCGCCCGCCAATGCCAGAGATCGAGGAAATAGCCGGCCTTGCGCAGCGCCGCCAGTTGTTCCTCCGGCACCACCGACTTCCAGTCGTTGATATCGCTCCGGGTGGCCGGCAGATGCTTGCCGACCTCGGTTTGCTTCAGTTTTTGACCGAGATAGGGATGCGCACTCACTTCGTCGGCCTTAGCCTCGTTGGTGAAGAAGCGCATGCGGTCGCCGACGGTGATATATCCGCCGTAGCGCGCGAACTCCGGCACGCTGCCATCGTCCACCAGCATGGTGACGCGGTCCTCGTAGATGCCTTGCGGCTGCGGTCCGGCGACACTGGCGCCATAGCGCACCCATTTACCGCCTTCGAACTTCATCATGTCGTGATAGATCGACGGCTGCCGCGCCGGCCACCGGTAGCGGAAGAACATGTCGCGGCCGTTGTAAGCGGCCTTGACCTGCAACGGCATGGTCAATTCTGTCGGGATATAGATGTTGCGGGCGATGTCGTTCTTGATGACGCCGGTGCCATGGGTCAGCCACGATAGACCGAGCACGCCGAGGAAGATGACGACGGCGAGATAGAGTAATGCTCTATTCATGGCTAGCACTCCATCTTCAACAGCTCATCGGTCTCGAAAAAGATATCATCATTCACTCATGGCGTTATCGGTTTACAGCCTTATCACGCGACCATATCCCAACTGTCCGGTTCCTTCTTACATGATTATCCCGATGCGCATCGCGAGTGCATTGATCCGACATTATCCATCGCGCCATCCAGCACCGGGGCAGCATCGCATCGTTGCCCGTCCTCGGCGGACTGACCGTTTGTTCGGTTCCGCATTCCGCGCATTTGTAGGTATACCGCGACTCTTTTCGAGAACGCTCTATCCTCGATAGTCCCATTGCTTCGGTGCACCCGACACAACCTCATGGAAACCCATAGAGGGTGGCAGCGGGGACTCTCGTCCAACCAATTTGTTCATGGGCACAATCGTGCGGGGCACAATACGATTGAGTCTGGTCAAAAACGACCACATTCCAAATAAACAAAAGGCCGTCACCGGGGCGGGTGACGGCCCCTCTAGAGGGGGACGCGGGACGCGGGGGTGCGTGTGTCCCCGCTGACAGAACTCACACCTACGTGCAGAAGTTCCGAGTCAATCCCGTCCACAACATGAAACTGACGGCACATAAAAAAAGAGACCGTGTTACCGGTCCCTCTTCCTACTTTTGACTTTTGGTCTTTAGCTTTTGGCTTTGGACTTCAAGTCTAAGTCAAGAAGTAACCACTAGCCTCGCTAAAGGTTCCGCCAGATACCGACGATTGTAACTAAGAGTGAAATCGTTGCGATCACTTATGTGTACCGAAAACCTCATCCAACAAAGATTTCGGTTTTGGCGAATAAAATTCCCTGTTCTTGCGTGAGAATTCTCTGATCGACGAATATAATTCCCTGTTCTGAGGTTTAGGGAATTGAACTGCAAGCCACTGAAATTGCCGAGAGAATTGATGTCCGATTTGCAGAATTGGTCTGGGATTTAAACAATTCCCTGTAAAATTCCCTGTTAGCAGGGAATTGGTGTTGGAGACGGGTTCGAATCCGACTGCGTCATCAGCCAATCAGTCCGGTCTCCGACTCCAATTTCGCAGGCGTGCCAGAAACGGCGCGATGACGGGCCAAATGTTGGATTGGTGACCGTCTCCACTGACGAAATTCAGAGGTTCAAGCGGGCTTCAGGGCGCCCGTCTCCAGGGGCCAATTTCGACTGACGTTTTGGAGTCAGCCTAATCCGCAACCTGGGCCAGAAATGCATTCAGATATCGGTCAATCGGCTATCTGGAGAATCCAAGACTGAGGCGCTGTTCGGCCCAGGATAGCGGAAGTGGGCTTAGCAGTCTTTCGAGCGTGAGCGCTCGCGGCTGCCGGCCATCGGCTAGAGCCTCGACAATGTCCGGGGCGAGAAAGGCGAGGCGTAAAATCCGCCGCACATAAGGCTCGCTGAGATCAATTCTCGCGGCAATCTCTTTGGTATTTGCATATTCGCCGCGGCGCAGAGCCTTTACCCAGCTCCGTCCTCGCGCCACCGCGACAATCAATGATCTATCAAGGGGCTGCGGGGGTGCTCCCGAATTCGACGGCAGCAAGATTTTTTTGCGGTCCGGCTTTTTTGGTTCGGGCAGGGGAACACGAACGGCCCAAGGCCCTTCGCTGTCTTCAGAAGCGACAATAGGAATGGTCTCGCTGGCTGGCCGCTTTTGTAAAATGATTTCTGCCTCGCTTGCGTGCAATACAATCTTGCTGACTGAGGACTGAATCAGATTGCGTGTTTCTGGCGCCCAGCTTCCAGAAGCTGCCTCTTGTCTCACTTCTTCATGCGGCAGCTCAGACTTCAGTGTCGTGACGATTAGAGATTCGATTTCCTCAGCGCCTATGCGCGATCGGGATCCCGCGTTTTCCTTTTGATACTGCAGGATCGCCTGGCTTACATAATATCGATAGCGGCCGTTCTTGCGGGTCGTATGAGACGGTGACATCCGGTTACCGCGATCATCGTAGAGGAGACCCATGAGCAGTGCCCCGCCTTCGGCGCGGCCTCGCCTTTGCTCGGTGGCGTTGCCGGTTAGCTTTGCCTGCACGGCTTCCCACAGATCATCGTCGATGATTGCTGCATGCTCGCCTGGATGTGCAATACCCTTGTGAACTGCCTCGCCGCGATAAACGCGGCTTCGTAGGAGATGGTAGAGCGCGCCGCGGCTGAAATATGCGCCGCCAATGGTCCGGCCCGCTTCTGTTCGTCGTTTTTTACTGCGGATCCCGAGCCGGTTCAGTTCGATCCGCAGTTGCTTGACGCAACCGAGATCAAAATAGCGGGTAAAGATCAATCGGACGGTCTTCGCTTCCGTCTCATTGATAATGAGCTTGCGGTCCTTTACGTCATAGCCGAGCGGGACATTGCCACCCATCCACATGCCCTTGCGGCGTGAGGCGGCAAATTTGTCCCGGATGCGCTCACCGGATACCTCCCGCTCAAACTGCGCAAAGGACAAAAGGACGTTCAGGGTAAGGCGCCCCATGGACGTCGTTGTGTTGAATTGCTGCGTCACCGATACGAACGAAACGCTGCGCGCTTCAAAGAGTTCGACAAGTTTGGCAAAGTCGGAAAGTGACCGGGTGAGGCGATCGACCTTATAGACCACAACTACATCGATCAGACCCGCATCAATGTGGCCAAGAAGGGCTTGCAGGGCAGGGCGCTCTATTGTTCCGCCGGAGAGCCCGCCATCGTTATATTGCGTCCGCACGAGCTTCCACCCCTCGTTAGCCTGGCTCTTGATGTAGGCTTCGGCGGCTTCGCGTTGGGCATGCAGCGAGTTGAAATCCTGCTCAAGGCCGTGTTCAGAGGATTTCCGGGTGTAGATAGCACATCGCAGGATTTTCCGTTCAGGCGGCACCATTGATCTCCCGAAGGCCAAAGAATCGTGGCCCGTTCCACTTCGTACCCGTGATGGCGCGCGCAATTTTTGAAAGGCTTTGATGTGTTTGTCCGTTCCAGAGGTAACCCTCGGCGACGACCGTCACATGATGGGTGATGCCTTGCCATTCGCGGACCAGGACAGTACCCGGACGCATGATTGAGCAGAGCGGTTCGCTTTTGTTTGACCCATTGAGTATGCGTTCAAACAGCCGATCGAGATCACGGGCGAGTGATTTGGAAGGAGAGCCATACCGACGCTGCTGGCGCACTTGTGCGATCGCCAGAGCAAGCAGTTCACGACCGAAGCAGACAGGTGGTTCATCATGAAATTCTTCTCGCCAGAGATTACGAAGCTGGGCCCGAGGAAGATTGGCGAGTGATTGAAGATTGAGATCGTGGTTTTGCTGCATATGCATGGGGACCGTTTCCGGTCTCCATGCATGCTCGCATATACCCCGCTGGCCACTCCGCAAAAGCTGCTGTTATGCCCGCCAGCAGCTCCGAGTTGCTGCGCCAAAAATGAGGCACACGGCTTTTTGGGATGGTTAATCCACGCGTATTACACCACAGTAATTTCGGGTTCAGCACAGGTAATTTGCGGATCCGAACCAGCCAATCCCACTAAGGCAAACCATCACCATATGCCTCCATATCCGGTGCCATCTTTCAAAATCGAAATTGGCATTCCAATGTCATTTTGCGCGCGCCGGCGAATACGGCTGTTGATCCAATTCAATGCTTGCGAAATTGAATCCGCTTGGTCCTTGTGGCGCGAGTATGGAAAAGCAAGAAGTTCTATTAAAAGCGCATCAAGCCAAGTGGCGGATTTGGGAAAGAACACGGCACCCGCTTCGAACATCGGTGTTGTTGTATCAAGTCTTGTGACTTTGTCCTGGGTCGGCCTCACGGAAATCACCGCAATATTTTTGGAGCGAAGGTCTTGGAGCAGGCTTGTACCGGATCCTTTGTCCTCGATGAGGGTTGTTGCTCGCGGCCAACGCTTGGCAAGATCGATGACAGCCCTGCGCAGCCCCGGAAACTCAAAGCGATCGCGTACAATTTCGGCGAGATAGCAGTAGTCGCCTTTGACGATCCAGACGGTGCCCACTGAATAGTCGGCGAGCTCATCTTCAGACATTGCGGTATCCCAACTAATCACCACAAGGTCATTAGCCTCGATGTCTGGCAATATTTCATATTGCTTCAGCCAGGCGCGACGAATGAGGTTGCCTTCGAGCGGTATCGGGCGCTGCTGGTATTGCGCTGAAAAGGCCATGCTGCCCATGTCGGCCTTTAGGCGGTCTAGGACCTCCCGCGGCTCGCGAACAGGGTCGAGGACCTCGCCTTCAGCGCGAGAATAAATGCGGCCGTCACCGATCGGTATTGCCTGCGGAGCATCGGCGATGGCAGGCAGATCAAGATGTGTCCATCCGCCTTTTTCTAGAAAAATTCCCACCGGGTCGTCTTCATGCAGCCGTTGCATTACAAGTATGATCGCGTCATCCTTCTTGCTGTTCAGCCGCGACATCATCGTCGTCTCGATCCAATTTAGGACCTTCTTGCGGGCCACATCGGACATCGCTTCATCGGGTTTCATAGGATCGTCGAGAATAAAAATCTCTCCGCCACGGCCCGTCAAAGTGCCGCCAACCGAAGTCGCATATCGTCCACCGCGCTTCGTCGTCATCAATTCCGCCTCAGTATCTTTTTCCCGGCTTATTTCCGTTGCGGGAAAGATCCTTCGATACCAATCCGCTTTTATGACCGCGCGGAAGTCATTTGCGTGCTTGGCAGCGAGGTCAGCGGAGTAACTTGCGCAGATAATCTTAATTGAAGGATCTTGGCCGAGTAAGAAAGCAGGAAACGCCACAGAGGCTGAGATCGATTTCAGACTTCGCGGTGGAATCGTGATGATCAGCCGTTTGATCTTTCCCAGCCTGACTTTTTCAAGCGCATGCGCCATGGCTTCAAGGTGCCAGTTCATGTGCAGTTTCTCGCCCGGCACGACGGTTTCGAACGTCATTCGAAGGAAAGCGCAAAAATCAGTTCGAATCGCATGATCAATCAAGGCGCGTTGAACCGCGGGACTGGCGCGGAGTCGACCAAGGTGCTCGTTCATTGACACTCTCCTTGCTACTGAAGACCTACTTTGCGGATTTTTTGATAGCGGAAAGAATTTCGCTAAGAAGCGCTTGCTCTGTCGGACTAAGTTCCGATTCCTGGCCTTGGGGGATCGAAGTTTCCAAGAGCCCGTGTTGCGCCGCGAGCTTTAGGACCGTGACGGCGGCGCGTGGATCGCCTTTCAGCGCTCCATCGGTTTGCCGCATGATGACTCCTTGCAGCTTGCTCACACGACTTGCACGCTCGCCTTCACGCACGGTTATTATTTTTTCCAACACCTGCTTCACCACCGTTTTTCTGTTTGGGCTGTTTTTCGGGCGTCCATTTGGGTTCCCGGACTGACCCGGCTTGAACCAGGAATGAGTCGGAGGATTGCCATAGCCGACCTTGGGTTTTCCCGGCTGAGGATCAGCTTGAGCGCGGTGATCAGCCGATCTTGACCGCCTCGAAGCCTTCCTGGAATTCTTTCCGTTCTTTTTCGCAGGCATTTCGGTTACTCCGCTGCAGGCAATGCATCACGCGAGCGCAATTCGAGTTCGTCGAACTGCACTTCCGATTCAGAATGAACGGCAAACTTGCCCGTGAGTGTCTGCCAGCGGCGGATAGCGACATCGCAGTAGTGCGGATCGATTTCCATTACACGAGCGCGCCGGCCGGTATTTTCGGCGGCGATGATGGTCGTGCCGGATCCAACGAACGGGTCTAAGATGATATCGCGAAAGTGGGAGCAGTCTTTGATCGCATCGGCGACCAGGGCCACGGGCTTGACCGTCGGATGCATTGCAAGCTCATCGAGCCGGCCTGCGCGGAAAGTGTTGACGCCTTTATATTCCCATACGTTGGTGCGGTAGCGGCCCTTCTGACCGAGTTCGAAGTTATTTGTATGGGCAGCGGAGCCATTCTTGAAGACGAGTACCAATTCGTGCCGTGAACGATAGAAGGTGCCCATGCCGCCATTGTTCTTGACCCATACGCAAAGATTCTTGAATTCGGCGTAGATGAGCCTGCCGGCAGCTAACGCCAGATCAACATGGCGCCAGTCGATGCAGATGTAATGGATGGAACCATCCATCGAGAACCGCACCATGTTCGCGAAAACGGCCTTCAGAAACTGAATATATTCCGGGTCGGTCATTTCACCCGATGCAAACTTAAAATCCGGGTGCTGGGTCTTTCCAAGGCCTCCTATGGCCCGGCTGCGCACGTTATAAGGTGGATCAGTGAAAATCAGCCGCGCAGGTTCATTCCGCAGAAGTGTTTCATAGGCCGAAGCATCCCGGGCATCAGCGCATAGAAGTGCGTGCTGGTTAAGGACCCAGAGATCGTTGGGTTTGGTTATTGCCGGCCGATCCCGCCGAGGTTTAGGGGCGACGTCTTCGGCAGCCGGGTCTTCTTCATTCGCGGCCTTATGAGCGTCAAAGAGGAGATCGATTTCTGTCGTTTCAAAACCCGTAATCTCGACATCAAAACCGAGCGTTACCAGTTCCTGTAACTCAATCGTCAGGATCTCCTGGTCCCAGCCGGCTAACTCCGCAGTTCGATTATCGGCGATCACATAGGCGCGTTTTTCCGGCTCCGATAGATAATCGATCTGAATGGAAGGGACTTCGGTAAAGCCTTCGCTTAGCGCGGCTTCATATCGACCATTGCCCGCAAGAATATTCCCTTCGGAGTCGATAATGATCGGGTTGATAAATCCGAGCCGACGAATTGAATGCGCAATCTTTCGACGCTGCGCACGCGAATGTGTGCGCGGATTGCGTTGGTTTGGCTTGATGGTCGTGACGTTTCGATAAACGACCGCTTCAAGGTATCGCTCTCTCCCGCGAACCGCAGGTAAACATTTCTGATTGTCGACTTGAGTGCGTTTCATTGAGGACCTTATTAGGGTTTTAATAGGTTATGCGTAGCATGAAGGTAAACCCGGTTAGTCGGGCATGGTCATCATCTACGCCCTCTACGAAAGTCTGGCGATTTATTCAGGAAGTCTTGAAGTGTAGCGGCCAGCTGAGCCAGCTCCATCACGACCGCACGGTTGAACCCGAGAGGCATGCGTCGGAAACAACGATTCAGTTCGTCGTACCCTTCGCAAAAAATTGGATGAGGAATGATCGGGCCCTGATCACGCGGGCGGTCACGTTTTGCGCCGGGGACCATTCCTGGAATTTCCACTCGCTCCAAAACAACAAATACGTAGGGATCTGCATATTTTGTTCCATTATAAGTATATGCAGGCCAATCCGGATGATCGCGCGCAGGGATCTCTTCCCGTCCATGCGGAAGGCGTTTAAGGATCTTCCGAAACCGTTGATCAAGACCGCGCCTCAAATACCGCATCAAGAAAACGATCTCCTTTTGTTTAAACCCGGCATCAAGTAGATGGAGGGCGATGCCAAGGCAAAAAACGTCGAAAGCACTAAATTGTGTAGCGTTGCCCGTGCCAGAACCTCTTGTGTCCAGAAATGCGAACTGACTCGACGGAAGGATATCGACTTTGAATCCGTCGGTTTCGCGGTCTATTTCTAACAGTCGTTTGATGCGTGTGCGGAACGCTTGTGGAATTTTTTCTGGCCTCCCAAATCTCAGAGTTAGCGTGTGCCACAAGGCCCACTCTGCTTGTCCGCGTTTAAACACCTTCATGTTGGAAGAGACCATGACGCTATCCCGAATTATCATCAAAGACCTATATAGGGTCTCAATTACTTATTTTCTTGCTTCGCAGGCGATGTCGTGATGTTGCCGGGTAATGGCGATTTCTGCACGTAGGAAAGCGCTGGAAAGATTAGAAGAAAGACGGCAGTCAACACAGTCTTCATGGCTTCACTGCCGCATCTGATTTTTCACCGCGCGCGACAATTGACAAAAGTCCGTTGGATAGTGGCCGCTGCAATTGCAGGGCATCTGCTGCTGGCGCTGTCATCCAAATTTCTATTTCTTCTTCGGTCGTGAGAATGACCGGCATTGCTTTTGAGTGGATTGGCTTCACATCGCTGTTCGGATCGGTAGTAAGAAACGAATAGAGCAAGTGCTCGCCTTCGACGCGTTCTTTTACCGTCCCTCGTGCGCCGTTCCATGTGCGCCAGATTCCGGCGAAGGCGAATGGCTGGCGCATTCCTGAAAGCCCAAACCAAACGGGGGTTTTCGGTAGGCTATCTGTCCACTCGCAGAAGCTTGTCACCGGCACTACGCAGCGCTGCTCTGGCTTGAACCAGGGCGACCAGTATTTACTTTTGGTATTACGAACATTGACGACGGGCCGATTGCCACCGACGCTGGGTGGTGGAGGAAATCCCCACCGCATTTTGATTAGCTCACGACCGTTGGGTGTGTTGCGAATTACTGGCGCGATGCCGTCGGGATAGATCGAAGCTTGCGCAGGGAGATTTCCGGCGGCATCGATATTGACCGCGAACATTTTCTTTAGCGCTTCTTGCGCGGCGACTTGCGCGTACAGCGTGCACATACCGTCATCGTTTCATTTTGATCGAACCACTCAAAGTAGCCTTGACTCCTGATCCGTGTTCCTATTTTGTTCTTTTCCGATGAACTCCATTTTTGAGCAGTTCCTATGCGGCGTCCCGCAGAGGTCGAGAGGCTGTACCTCGACTTCGATGGCTTCTTTGCGAGCGTTGAGCAGCAAGTGCATCCGCACTTGCGGGGAAAGCCCATTGGGATCGTTCCGTTTAAGGATGCAACGCATACTTGCGTAATCGCTTGCTCACGCGAGGCGAAGGCTTTCGGCGTTCAGAACGTAATGACGCTTCAGGCCGCAAAGGAAGTCTGCCCGCAACTCATTCTTGTTCCTCAATCTCCGGATCTGTATCGCCGTGCTCATAACGCGCTCCTCTCCGAGATTTCCACCGTCATTCCAATCGACACCGTTAAATCGATCGATGAAATGACATGCCGAGTGCTGCCTGCGCAAAGCGATGATCCACTTGCGCTTGGCCGAGCGATCAAAAAAAGAATTGCCGATAACGTCGGCCCATACCTCACATGCTCCATTGGCTTTGCTGCCAATCGTCAACTCGCAAAGATGGCTTGCAAGGCAGGAAAAAAGATCGGCGATAGCTACGGCGACGGCAACTTGATCTGGCATCCACGCGACATGCCGGAGCCTCTAGAAAAACTTGAGTTGCAGGACATTCCAGGCGTTGGCAACCGCATGGAGCAAAAACTTGCTCGCTCCGGTATCACAAAGATTTCTGAGTTGCTCGCTACTCAGCCGAAACACATGCGCAAGCTTTGGGGTAACGTAACAGGTGAGCGTCTTTGGTATGCGCTGCATGGCTACGATGTGCAGACACCGCCTTCGGGCCGCAGCATGTACGGTCATTCGCGAGTATTACCACCAGAGTCACGTTCGATTGAGAGCGCCCGCGATGCTTCACGGCTTTTGATTGTGAAGGCTGCTCGAAGGCTACGCCGTGATGGATGGAATGCCGGCCGCATCTGGCTTTACCTACAATTGCGCGACAACTCCGCTTTCAGCGCATCCTGGCTGCCCGATGTGTGTGACTATCAGGCAATTTTGTCAGCGCTCGAAAAGCTTTGGACAGACATTCGCAAACAGTTACCGCGATACACTCGAATAATTAGCTTGGGCGTCACACTCTCTGAATTGACGCGCGCTACTGAGCGCCAACTCGATATTCTCTTGAACGACGATTTCGAGCGCCAGAAGTGGGAAAAAATTACGGACGTCATCGACAAACAGAATGCAAAGTATGGAAAGACGCTCGTAAGCATCGGGCCGTGGGTGCCGCCACCAGGCGGATATGCTGGGGGCAAGATTTCCTACACGCGGATTCCGCGCGCGGAGGATTTCTATTGAACTGGAAACAGGACTTGAAACTATCCGATCTCGACGACGGCACTAAGCTTGAGATTGTGTGCAAGCGCTGCGAAATCGTGCGTTACGAGACGAAAGAAGAATTGAGCCGAATGCCAGGAATGAAGAAGGCCTACATCGATGAGGTCGAAAAAGCACTTCGCTGCAATTCTCGTTTCTGCCGCGGGCATGTGCGCGTTTCACTGATTTACGATGACAAAACTGAGGGGTTTGTGGGTGGGATGGCTTAGTCAATACGGAAGCTGGGTGTTTGAGAAAGCGGCCGCCTAAGCTTCTCTATCCGCCTCTTCTCTTCCCAAGTATTAATTTCGATCTGAATCCTGGAAACGGCGGGCCGTTGAAAGCCAACGTTGCGCAATACCCCCTCGACAGATCGCCAGCATTCCTTTTCACTACGTTCGCCACCTTGGGTTTGAATGCCATGGTTGCCCGGTCATCCAACGGTACGATGCTGATCCTGCGCGGACTGTCCGCGCCCTACGCGCAGCGAGGGCTGCTCGACGACGAATCCGCTCTCGCCTATGCGAAGACGCTCGGTTATGTGGGTGAGGTGCTCGACATCGGGGGCGAAGGCCCACAGGTGCAGATGGCGCTCGATCGCATCCGTGGCGGGAACGTGAACGCGCTCTACGGCTTCTCCCGTGGCGGCTATAACATGCGGACGATCTGGAATCAGCTGACGCCGGAGCAGCGCGGCCGCATCCAAAAAATCGTCATTGTCGGCGCGCCCGGTGTCACGGCAGCGAATTTTCCGGGAATGAGCGATGTCGTTGTGCAGGCCGACCCGCCGGAAGGACATATGGCTGGTGTGTGTACCGAAAACCTCATCCGCATTGATAAGGTAACAGAATCGCCTAAGTTGGCGGAATGATCGCGCTGCTCTGTTTCGTTCTGACCGTCCTGGCCTCTCCATTTAAGTCGAAGAGTCGCCTGGAAGCCGAGAACACAGCACTCCGACATCAGCTGATCGTGTTGCGACGTCAGATACCTGGCCGTGTGCGGGTCACGAACGGCGATCGTTTGATCTTTATCCAGCTGTATCGCTGGTTTCCATCGATCTTGAATGTTCTCACAATCATTCAGCCCGAAACACTCGTGCGCTGGCACAGGGCCGGCTTCCGCTGTTACTGGCGTTGGAAGTCGCTCTCACGGGGAGGGCGACCGCAAATCGAGACTGAGCTCTGCGCGCTGATCCGGAAGATGAGTCTCGAGAACCCGCTTTGGGGCGCGCCACGTATCCACGGCGAACTGCTCAAGCTCGGGTTCGAGATCGCACAGTCGAGCGTCGCCAAGTACATGGTCAAACATCGCGGGCCACCAAGCCAGGGATGGGGCACCTTTCTGCGGAATCACGCACCGGAAATCGCAGCCATGGACTTGTTCATTGTCCCGACTATCGGGTTCGATCTGCTCTATGCCTTCGTCATCGTTCGGCTGGATCGCAGAGATCTGGTCTGGATTAATGTGACAACAAACCCGACGGCAGAATGGATCGCCCAACAGCTAACCGAGGCATTCCCTTGGGAGGACGCTCCGCAATACATGATCCGTGATCGAGATGGTGTCTACGGCACTACCGCCACGCGGCGTTTGCGCGCCATGGGTATCCGGGACAAGCCCATTGCACCAGCTTCACCTTGGCAGAATGGTTTTGCCGAACGCCTGATCGGATCGATCCGGCGCGAGTGCGTCGACCACATGGTCGTCTTGAGTGAGGCACATCTGCGCCGAATTCTGAAGAGATATGCTGCTTACTATAATGAGTATCCATCGGGCCATCCAGCGCCTGGGCAGCATCGTATCTGTGCCCGTTCTCGGCGGTCTTCATCATCAATATTGCAGGATCTAGTTTTCGGTATACACAGGTGTCATTGCGTCTGAAGGGGAACGGGGAATCGGTTGGCAAAAAACAAGCGACGGGAGTTGTAGCGGTCATCTTGAACATCGTGGAATCGGGGCAGCAATCAGGTTCTGGGACTGATGCAAACACTATACGAAACGGATAAATTATGACTCATAAGAATGTTCTTTTTCATTCAGCTGCTCGCGAAAAGATACTCAAAGGCGCCACGCTCCTTTCGGACGCGATACGCATTACGCTCGGACCCAAGTCGAAGTCGGTACTAATTCAACAGAAATGGGGCGCGCCGATCGTTTGCAATGACGGCGTGACGATTGCAAAGAATTTTGATCTGAAAGACCCCGCTGAGAATCTCGGTGCTCAGGTCTTGCGCCAAGCAGCCGAGAGAACGGGCGAAGTGGTGGGAGATGGAACGAGCGCATCCACTATTCTGGCCCACGCGATCTTTTCAGAAGGCGTCCGTAATGTTGCCGCCGGCGCGAGTGCGATCGACATCAAGCGAGGCTTGGACAAGGCGACCGGACGTGCCGTTCAGGCGATTAAAGAAATGTCGAGACCGGTAAAAACGCGTACCGAGAAAGCACAAATCGCGACAATCTCGGCACACAACGATCCTTCTATCGGAGAACTTATCGCCGAAGCGATGGAGAAAGTAGGAAACGAAGGCGTTATCACCGTCGAGGAGTCGAAGACGACTGAGACCAGCCTCGAAGTGGTTGAGGGGATGCAATTCGATCGTGGCTTCCTTTCACCTTATTTCGTTACAGATGCTGAACGTATGGAAGCGGTCCTTGAGAACGCATATGTGCTGTTGTCCGATCGAAAAATCGGGATTCTCAAGGATTTGATTCCACTCTTGGAGCAAGTCGCCAAGTCAGGGCGCCCCTTGCTGGTCGTCGCTGAAGATGTTGAGGGAGAGGCGCTAGCGACCCTAATCGTGAATCAAATTCGTGGCGTTTTGAAGGGTTGCGCGGTGAAGACACCGGGCTTTGGCGATCGGCGTAAGGCCATGCTTGAGGACATGGCGATTCTGACCGGCGCTAGGGTTATATCGGAAGAACTCGGCTTCAAGCTGGAATCGGCAACACTTGAAAATCTGGGTCGCGCAAAGCGAATCGTCGTCAACAAAGATAAATGCACATTGATCGGTGGTGGGGGTGAAAAGCAAAGGATCGATGCGCGGGTGCAACAAATCAAGTTTGAGCTGAAAGAAACTACGAGCGACTATGATAAGGAAAAGCTTGAGGAACGGCTGGCAAAACTCGCCGGCGGTGTGGCGGTGATTAAAGCCGGCGCTGCAACCGAAGCGGAAATGAAAAACAAGAAAGAAGCGCTCGATGATGCAATAAGCGCGACTAAGGCTGCGATAGCCGAAGGAATTGTACCAGGCGGAGGACTCGCCTTGCTACGCTGTGCGGCCGCTGTGGATGACGAAGCTTCCAAGAACATGTCCGTGGATGAGAAAACCGGTGTTCACATTTTACGCCGTGCCCTGGAAGCACCTGCTCGGCAGATTGCACAAAATTCAGCCGTGGACGGCGGTGTGGTCGTTGCCAAAATGCTGGAAGGCGGCGGCAACCTTGGATTTGACGCGTCGAAGAATGTCTATGTCGACTTGGTCGAGGCAGGCATCATCGATCCTGCCAAGGTAGTGCGTATAGCTCTCGAAAATGCGGTCTCTGTTGCCAGCCTCTTATTGCTGACAGAAGCAACAATGACCGATTTGCCCGAAACCTCAAAGGAAAGGACGCCTGAAGCCGAATTGGCGACGTAGAATTTTGTGAGCAGATCGATCAAGTCGCGCTCGCCTGACTCGGCCGTAACGAAGATTCACTCAACGATTGGCCCGAGCAATTTTAACTCGAAAAAAATGGAGTCTAAAAATGCTGAAAGTAATCGAAGTTCTTCAAGAATCCTCAAAGAGCTGGGAAGATGCGGCCCAGCAAGCTGTCGCGAAAGCAAACAAGACGTTGCACAACGTGAAATCGATCAATATCGAGAATTTACAAGCGACCGTCGAAAATGGACAAATCAAGAGCTATCGCGTCAATGCGAAGCTCTCTTTCGTGTTAGATTAAGTACGGCGGTCGATTAACATGCAGACGCCGCTGCAACTGGACGTTCAAGGCTCAGTTTCTCTGCCGGGGTTGCGTTCGCTCGTCGAGGAGCGGATCAGCAGTCTGGAAACGAGATTCGGCCGTATTACTGCTTGCCGTGTTGCGATCAGAGGTCCGAGTGGACACCATCGCACAGGTGGATTGCTGAGCGTCTCGATCTATATTGCGCTTCCCGAGGGCCTGGAAGTCACGATTAATCGTACGTCGCAGGACGACGAACGCTTTGCGGATCCCGCATTCGCGATCGCCGATGCCTTCAAGCGTGCGCGCCGTCAGCTGCAAGATAATGTCAGGAAATTGCAAGGCAAGGTAAAGGGGTCTTCGCGTGCGCCAATCGGCACGGTCGCCAGACTCGATCACGAGCGCGGTTTCGGAATTATCGAGAGCTCCGACGGCCGGGAAATATATTTTCCGGAAAACAGCGTGCTCAACAGCGGATTCGCGCGCCTGCGACTTGGGGATCGAGTTTCATATCACGAGACCGAAGGCGAGAAGGGACCGCGGGCGAGCACCATCAAACCGCTGCGCAAGCATGGGATGCGCTGACCGGAGATAATATTGCGCAATTCTCTCGCACCATGCCGGCGTAAACGCCACTACACGCGTCCTCGCGAACCCAAAGGCTCAGAGTGTACAGAGCGTAGTGTCCATATTTTCGTCGTGCAAAAGCACCGGATTTTCCACCTGCATTACGAGAAGTAGAATTGTGGCCGAGAGCGAACAGGAAGAAGTGTATGCGTTTCTCGCAGATCCCCGCAATCACGGGGGCCAGCGGGTTACCCGTATCGATACGCATGCAGCGAGCGTTTTTTTAGCCGGTGACCGCGCATACAAGGTCAAACGAACGGTGAAGCTCCCGTACTTGGATTATTCGACTCTTGAGAAACGCCACCAAGCTTGTCGCGCCGAGCTGGAGGTGAACAGATTTTTTGCTCCGCAGTTATATCTCGGCGTTCAAAGCATCACCAAGGAACTGAACGGAGACTTAAGAATCGGCGGCGTCGGTACTCCGGTCGAATATACGGTGGTGATGAAGCGATTCGATGAAACCCAGACGCTCAACCACCTTGCGAAAGAGACATCAATATCGGATGACCTTGCCGATGCATTGGCAAAGGCAGTCACTGATGCTCATGCAAAAACGCCTAGAGTCGACCCCCGTGATTGGTTGCGGGCCCTTCCGAAGTACGTCGAGCAAAGCTGCGATGCGTTTCGTCGTCACCCCGAACTCTTCCAAGAGTTCGATGTTGGTCGATTCAATGACCGGTGTAAGGCATGGCTTCAGAAGATTGAGCCGATTGTTTTAGCACGCGCTGGACGTGGGCTTGTCCGCCGCGGACACGGAGATTTACATCTTGGCAATATCGCACTGATCGAAGGCAAGCCGCTGATTTTCGACGCCATCGAGTTTGATGAGATCGTGGCGTCGGGAGACGTGTTTTACGATCTCGGATTCCTACTCATGGATCTGATTGAGCAGCGGCAGGAGCGCGCTGCGAACATCCTGCTCAACCGCTACCTTCAGTACAGCCATCCTGCCGACAATATAGATGGCCTTGATGCTCTGCCTTTCTATTTGTCTTTGCGCGCAGCGATCCGCGCCACCGTGACAGTGGCGAAGATCGAACGGGAAGGTACTGAGGTCGAGGCGCTATCCACGAGTGCAACAAACTATTTCAAGCATGCGCTCGACTTTTTATCTCCTCCGCCGCCAAAGTTACTGGCGATTGGCGGCTTGTCCGGAACGGGAAAATCAGTGCTTGCCGCTGACATCGCAAGTTCAATTCTGCCGGCGCCCGGTGCGATTGTTCTGCGTTCAGACGTTACTCGCAAGAATATGCTCAACGTCGGTGAACTAGACCGTTTGGAAGAGAAATTCTACGGGCCGGAGTGGAACAGGCGGACCTATGAACTTCTCGACAAACAAGCAGCCGCGGTGCTTGCTGCCGGGCATTCTGTCATAGTTGATGCCGCATTCACCCGTTTGGAAGAGCGCCGGGCGATTGAAAAGGTCGCCACAGTCATGAACACGAAATTTCTGGGTGTATTCTTGATGGCGGATATTGGTACGCGCCTTGCTCGTATTCAGAAAAGGGAAGATGATGCCTCCGACGCCACTGTTGAAGTTGCGTTACGACAAGAGGCCCAGAAACTTGATTCTATTGAATGGCCAAAGATTGACGCAAGCGCTAGCCCGGAAACCACATTGAAACGGCTGCAAGCGCTTCTCTCTCACCAAGCAAAGGCTTAGTTATTCCAAGTCACAAAAGCAGGGATTTGTTATAGATAGGACTATCGAGCCTTTCACGTGAGACCGTGAAGCCTAATTCGCGCACATGTTCAACAGCGTCGTATTCTCTGCGAGCGCCTGGCCCTCAAGTGGGCGCAGTCCTTCGCTGCGTGCATAGGCGATAATCTGCTGATCGTGAGCAAAGCCATATGCCTCGCGTAATCGGTTTGAGTAAAACCTGAAATAAATACATGATCGTGAAGCGGGAGCAAAAAAGCGTAAGCGGAAATCTTCATCTGCCACGCGCTTGAAGAACTCGATGTGGAGCAGCCGACGTCGGACTTATGCACGATGTCACGTGAATTGATCTTGATCGCTACTCGTTCGTAGAGATCAAAGAAATCTGCGGCACGATCGCATCTTGTTCGCGTGCCGCTGCGCGAGCAGCAGACATGAACTGTCGAGCATTGCAGATAGATTCGATGCCGCGCCGTCCATTCGATTCTGGAAATGATTGCACCAGATTGCGAGATCAGCGCGAGATTTCCCAATATCGGCATTCGCGTATTGATCTTGCTCAATTTGAAGGATGGTACTTTGCCTATATTTCGCAAAATGAATGATTTGCCTGCTGATTTGGCGTTTGCGCCTCGCATAGACGATGTTCGCGTCATTTCGCTCATTGCGGAACTGGTTCGAGAATTGCGCGGTGGTCAACGGTTTGCTGCCGAAGTAAAGCGTTCCAGTAGACTCGAGCGCGATCTCGGAATTGACAGTCTTGGACGAACTGAACTCATCCTGCGTATCGAGCGTCAGTTTGCCGTGCAGCTGCCTTTGTCGGTAATGGGTCAGCTGGATACAGTCCGTGACGTGATCGATGCCGTGAACCGTTCCGGCCAAGGCGTTTTGCCATTACCAGAAGCGCCAGCCTCCGTGGTTTTGCCAGAGGTACAGGCGGCGATCGAGGCAGCAACCCTGATCGAAGTCCTAGATTGGCATGCCTCTCAGCATCCCAATCGTATGCATGTATCAGTGCTCCAGGATGACCGCACGATTATTGCGACGTTGACCTATGCTCAGCTTGCCGAATCCGCCCGTGCGGTCGCGGCGGGTCTTGTTGTCCGAAACATCGAGCGCGGCGATCGGATCGCACTGATGTTGCCGACCGGAACCGACTTCCTGGTCGCCTTTTTCGGCATCCTTTACGCGGGTGCGATACCGGTGCCGATCTATCCTCCGATGCAGCTTACCCAGATCGAAGATTATGCGCGCCGTCAGGCCGGTATTCTGAGAAACGCCGCCGCACGCATGTTGATTACAGTGCCCGAAGGTTTGCGGCTTGGTTCGTTGTTACGCTCGCTCGTCACGACAATCGATTCAGTAGAGAGCGTGTCCAGTCTCTCAGTTCCAGCAGGCGCGGGCAGATCATTCGGCCTGCCTGCTGCCACTGAAACAGCACTCATCCAATACACTTCAGGAAGCACAGGCGACCCAAAAGGTGTAGTGCTCAGTCACGCGAATTTGCTCGCAAACATCCGAGCCATTGGCCGTGCCGTCAATGCAAGCTCCGCCGACGTAATGGTGAGTTGGTTGCCGCTTTATCACGACATGGGGTTGATCGGCGCGTGGCTCGGTTCGCTTTATTTTGGCGCGCCGTTCTATGTCATGTCTCCGGTCGCATTCTTGGCGCGGCCGCAGAGCTGGCTCTGGTCTCTTCACCGTTTCCGCGGCACGATTACGGCGGCGCCGAATTTTGCATATGAGCTTTGCCTCGACAAGATCGATGACGCTTCGTTGACCGGACTGGATTTGAGTTCGCTGCGTTTTCTTGCCAATGGCGCCGAGCCGGTAAGTCTTTCCACGTTGCGGCGATTTACCAAGCGATACAGTGCATATGGGTTGCGACCGGAAACGATGGCGCCCGTCTATGGCCTGGCCGAAAATGCTGTTGCCGTCGCAATGCCATCGCCGGGTCAAGGGCCGATCATCGATCGGATCAGCCGACGGAAACTCGGCGTTGCCGGAATTGCTGAGCCGGTTGCCAAAGGGGCCGATGCAATGGAAATCGTCGGTTGCGGATCGCCACTTCCCGATCACGAGGTGAGAATCATCGACGAGCATGGGCGAGAACTCGGCGAAAGGCGTGAAGGCGAACTCGAGTTTCGCGGGCCTTCGGCTACGTCAGGTTATTTCCGGAATGAGAAAAAGACGAGCGAGCTTTTTCACGAAGGCTGGTTGAAGAGCGGTGACCGCGCTTACATGGCGGACGGTTTTGTTTTTGTCACAGGCCGCATCAAGGATATCGTCATCCGCGGGGGCCAACATATCTATCCGCAAGAGGTCGAGGAAGCAGTCGCACAAGTAGCCGGCTTCCGAAGTGGCGGCACGGCCATGTTTGGGGTTTTGGATACGGCTTCCGGGACGGAACGCATCGTCGTGCTGGCGGAAACCGGTGCAGCCGATCCGTCCGATCGCGAACTCCTTCAGCAGCGCGCGCGAGAAGCAACGATTGATGCCGTGGGGTTTCCGCCGGACGAAGTCATCCTGGTCGAACCCGGAACAGTGCCAAAAACGCCGAGCGGCAAAGTTCGTCGCAGCGCGGCGCGAGACATGTATCAGAAGGGCCTGTTGCATGTCGGTAAAACCGCTTTGCGGTGGCAGATCCTTCGCTTAGCCATGGCCGGACTTCCCGCCCGTATCGGACGGGCCACTCAATCATTCGCGGAATTTATCTATGCTGTCTGGTGGTGGAGCGTCAGCACTATCGGTCTGTTGCTAGGCTCGTTGGCGGTGCTCTTTCTGCCACGCCTGTCGTGGCGATGGGCAATGGTGCGGACTATTGCACGAATTGTTTTTTTCGCTCTCGGCGCCAGGTTGGAGGTCAAAGGAGCAGAACGTTTGCCAGATCAGCCTGCGATCCTGATGTTCAATCACGCGAGCTACATTGATGGGCTTGTCCTTACTGCCGTGCTGCCGGGCGAGCCAGCCTTTCTTGCGAAAGGCGAATTTGCCTCCCAGTTCCCCATCGGTTTTCTCCTACGGCGGCTCGGTGTTCTCTTTATCGAGCGCTATGATCTGGGTGAAAGTCTGGCCGACATCGAAAAGGCCATTCAGGCAACAGGCAGCAAGAGGTCGCTCGTGATTTTCCCCGAGGGCACGTTCACCCGTCGGGCTGGTCTGTCCGGGTTCTATCTGGGTGGGTTCAAAATCGCGGCGGAAGCTGGACTGCCGGTTGTCCCGGGAACGTTGCATGAAACACGTTTGATGTTGCGTTCCAATCAATGGTTTCCGCGGCACACGCCGATCAGGGTCGAATTCGGTCCACTCGTTCGGCCGGCAGGTAAGGAGTTCAACGATATCTTGCAGTTACGTGACGCCGTACGAAAGGAAATCTTGGCGCGCTGCGGTGAGCCGGATTTGAATGAGCTGATTAAGCCGCCGGTCCAAAAAACTGCGTAATTCACTTGAACCCAACTGTGGTGCCATAATAACTTTCTATCTTAGTCTTATGATCTTCAAGAGGCAGGACGAAAGCGGCCGAGCATAGCGCCGCGTTAGAAGTATCCTTTGCTCTTTTTATGTTGTTGCATCCCCGTGAAATTAAGCAATACCGTTTCGTCCGGGCCGATTGATATAAATCAATGTAACGGATTGTGAGTCTCCTAACTTTTCTACTGAATTGGAATAGAGGGAATGCTCTCATGCGCAAGAAGTCGATTACGTATGCACTGCTAGTGGCAGGAGTCCTTCTGTGCCCGGATAGTTTTGCCGCCGCACAAAGCGGTCCAGGTTATGGTCGTGGCTCTGTATGGGGTTGGGGACCGGGCATGATGCGCGATGGCTGGGGCGACTACACTCACGGCCGGATGATGGGCCGGTTCGGCGGTTGTGGCATGTTCGACGGTTCCGGCGATGGACGGAGCTAGTCTTATGTCAATGGACGACTCGCTTTTCTGAAGACAGAGCTCGCCATCACCGAAAGCCAGCAAACTGCTTGAGATGAATACGCCGCAGCAACAAAACAGAATCTGCAAAGCATGCAGGGTATGTGGCAGACTATGCGTAAGGCGTTCGACGCGAAAACGCCGGTGGAGCGCCTGGACGCCCATGTAGTTTCGATGGAGTCGCGATTGGCAGCACTCAAGCAAGTAAAGCCCGCGCTGAAGAAGCTCTATGATTCGTTCACGAATGATCAGAAGGAAAAAGCCGACGATCTACTCACTGAACTCGGTTGTATGATGTAGCTTCAGTTCGCTTTCGTTAAGCAAATCCAATCCGGCTGGCGAGTGATCACGAATCGAACAATGCTTTTGCGCCATGGCCGATCTTTGCAGGTTGACTGCAGTGCCCTGACCGGACTGTTTCGTTCGCGCTTTTCTCGTGAAACAGAGACCCTGGTTCTTCGGCACCAGCTCAACGTGTTGTGGCGCAAATCACCCAAGGGGCTGATGCGAATTATTACAATCAGGCTCGAACACATCTTTCGCTGAGTTAAGGATGCACCAGCGTCACGCGCAATCCAGACCCATGGCGCATTCTGTCGAGGCCATTTCTTGGCGGGCTTCATCACCAATATATCCGGATTTGATTTCCGATAGGGACAGGACGCAATCAGTAAGTTGCAGGGACAAGAGTGGAACGGCAACGCCCAAACCGCATCGGGCGGTTTGGGAAAAATCCCGAAAAAAGATGGAGATTCAATATGAACAAGAGCGGACTGGCGCTGCCTCGAGGAATCGAACCGCTTCTCCACCGTGAAAGTCAGGAGGAAAGTACGCAAGCGCATAACCGCGAGCATCCACCAATGTCGGACCATCCAATACACGCAGCTTTTCTTGAAGCCGAGTACTCGACACTGAGGGTCAGCATGTGCCAGTACGTATCGGCCTCAAAAAAAGCTGTGTGATCCTTCGTGGATCAATCCAATAGGTTGAAATGGACCCATTCGTGTTTACTGCCGTCCTGTTCGGAGCGGCGTGTCACGCGAGCTGGAATGCGCTGATCAAGAAGCGGCTTGATCCATTCTCCACCTTGGCGATCATCACGGTGTTCGGCGGTTTCGTTGCACTTCCTGCGTTGCCCGTGGTCGGCCTGCCTCCACTGTCCGCGTGGCCTTGGGTCGCCGCGTCGCTCGCGCTGCATCTTGCGTATTACGTCTGCCTGACCGAAGCCTATCGCAGCGGCGACCTGGGCGTGGTGTATCCCATAGCACGCGGTTCGGCGCCGCTGATGACAGCGCTTGCCTCGATCTTGCTGATCGGCGAGCGGCTCAGTCCGGTCGGATGGATCGGAATTCTGGCTCTAAGCGGTGGCGTATTTCTTTTGTCGATGCGCGGCGGGAGCGGCCTCGCCAATGTTGACCGGCGGGCGATCGGTTTTGCATTCTTCACCGCTGTCACGATCTGTGCCTATTCGCTGGTGGACGGAATGGGGGCACGGCTGTCGGGTGACCCGCATTCCTATTCGGCAACGTTGTTCGTGCTCGATGGAATTTGTATGGGCATATTCGCGCTACTGAGGCGCGGCTATTCCATCGTCAAGGATGCCCGCGTTTATTGGAAGACCGGTCTCGTGGGCGGGATTCTCACCGTGACTTCCTACTGGATAGCAATCTGGGCAATGACGATGGCACCCATCGCGATTGTCTCGGCGCTAAGAGAAACCAGCGTGCTGTTCGGCGCCTTCCTTGCGGTGGTTTTCCTCAAGGAGCCGCTGCGACCGCTGCGCGTCGTTGCAGCCGTTACGGTGGTATGCGGCTTGCTGCTGATACGTCTTCAGTAGCTACCCTGCGCGGATCGACTGCTCTCGCGTGCAAGGTCGAGAAAAGCGCGAATGAGAGCAAGGCGCTTTCGCTCCTGCAGGCAGACGACGTACTCACTTACTGTCAAATCCGCGCCGCGAACGCTGAGCGGGCGTAGGCGGCTGTCGTTGCCGAACTCACTCTTGAATACAACGCCGATGCCGAAACCAGCCGCGACCGCTTCGCGCACACCTTCGCGCGTTTCCACCTCGATCAGGTTCCGCGGCACCACGCCCGTCGCAGCGAGACCGTTCTCGAACACCTCGCGTGTGATCGAGCCCCGTTCACGGATCACGACGTCGTGCCCGGCAAGCTCAGCAATCGAGCAGTGTCCGCGGCGAACCCACGGATGCTTCTTCGGCACGAACATAACCAAGTGATCTTCGCGCAGCTTCATCGAATAAATTAGCGGATCGGAGGTTGCCTTGGCCATCACGGCGACGTCGGCGCCGTGTTCGATCAACTGCTCGAGCACCACGGCCGAATTGTCGATCTTCAGCGTGAAGGTCACGGCATTGTGCCGCCGCTTCAGAGCGGCGAGGATTGGCATCACATGATATGCGCTGTCAGCACTCACACGCAGGTGGCCGCGGGTCAGCGCTTGGCCGCCGGTGAGTAGACTGCGCGCTTCGTCCTCGATTCCAAACAGCCGGGTCGTGATTGTGTAAAGTGACTGGCCGGCCGGCGTCATCCGGATGCCACGGCCGTGCCGGTCGAACAATCCAACCCGGTAATTTGCCTCAAGTTTTCCCACCTGGGCCGATAAAGTCGGCTGGCTAACGCCTCCGGTCCGCGCCGCGAGCGAAAAGCTGCCCGCTTCAGCGACGAGGTGGAAGGCGCGGAGCTGGGTCAAATTCATAGGTTTTATCTATAGGTTGTATCTAATACATATATTAGACCACTAGTACAAAGGAGGTCTAGCCTGTCTTCAGATCCATTGCCCGAGGATTTTCTATGCCGAGCACACCCGTCGCACGTTCCGAAACCGGCGATCCGCTGCTCCTCACACCGGGGCCACTAACCACGTCAAAGACCGTCAAGGAATCCGTGCTGCACGACTGGGGATCGCGCGACACCACCTTCGTGAACATCAACAAATCTGTCATGGCGCGGCTGCCGGCGATCGTGAATGGCGGCGACGAATTCGTTACCGTGCCGATGCAGGGCTCCGGCACGTTTGCCGTCGAAGCGATGCTCACCACGTTCATTCCGCACGACGGCAAGGTCCTGCTGCTGATCAACGGCGCATACGGTCAGCGAGCAAAGAAGATCTGCGAGATCGCAGGCCGCAGCGTCGCCGTGCATGAGACGCCGGAAGACACTCCACCGGATCTCGCGGCCGTTGAATCAATTCTCAGGAATGATAAAGCGATCACCCACGTCTTTATGGTTCACTGCGAGACGACCTCCGGCATCCTCAATCCGGTCGTGAAGATTGCAGAAATCGCTGAACGTCACGGCAAATCTCTGCTGGTCGATTCAATGAGCGCGTTCGGGGCGCTGCCGCTCGATATGAAGCTGAGCCGGCTTGACGCCGTCGCCGCGTCGTCGAACAAGTGCATCCAGGGTTTGCCGGGTCTTGGGTTCGTAATCTGCCGCAAGACCGCGCTCGAGCGGTGCAAAGGTCAGGCGACCACGCTGGTGCTCGATCTGCATGACCAATGGGCAAACTTCGTGAAGACCGGGCAGTATCGGTTCACGCCGCCGATCCATGTCATCGTCGCATTTCATCAGGCGCTGGAGGAGTTCGACGCCGAGGGCGGTGTTGCGGGCCGCGGCAAGCGCTACGCGGAAAACTGTCGTATCCTGATCCAGGGCATGCGCGAGCTTGGCTTTGAGACGTTGCTGCCCGATCAACTCCAAGCGCCGATCATCGTCACGTTCCGGATGCCTGCCGATAAAAACTTTGTCTTTCAGACGTTCTACGACAAGCTGAAAGATCGCGGGTACGTAATTTATCCCGGCAAGCTCACGGTGGCGGACTCATTCCGAATTGGCTGTATCGGCCAACTGCTTGCCCATCATATGCGCGGCGTACTGACCGCCATCCGCGAGATCCTCGACGAGATGAATGTGCGATCCCTGAATGGGGAAAAAGCCGCGTAAGACCGCATCGATAATTCGATCTCCAACACTCGCGCTCAATTACGTTTGATCAGGAACGGCCATGAACATCCAAGCCAAGGCGTCCGCCGCAATCCGCAAAGAAGGCATGCGCATCGCTGGCAAGCGTGTCGATCTCGATGAGCACATTGAGGTCCGCAATCCCTATGACGGGACGCTGGTCGGCACCGTTCCAGCCGCTCGCGCCGAACACGTGCGCGAGGCCTTCGCCAAGGCAGCGGCCTACAAGCCGAAGCTGAACCGCTATGAACGGCAGCAAATTTTGATGCGTACCGCCGAGCTTCTGCGCGATCGAAAGGAACAGTTCGCGCGCATCATCACTGCGGAATCGGGCCTGTGCTGGAAGGATTCACTTTATGAAGCCGGTCGCGCCTACGACGTCTACTCATTTGCCGGCCAGCTCGTCATCAGGGACGATGGTGAAACCTATGCTTGCGATATCTCGCCGCAAGCGAAGATGCGCAAGATTTTCACGACGCGCACGCCGCTGAGGGGAGTGATCTCGGCGATCACACCTTTTAATCATCCACTCAACATGGTGTCGCACAAGCTGGCGCCAGCCATCGCCACCAACAATCGCGTGGTTCTCAAGCCGACCGAGCTGACGCCGCTGACCGCACTGGCGCTCGCTGACGTGCTGTATGAAGCCGGCCTGCCGCCGGAGATGCTGTCCGTGGTGACCGGCAATCCGTCGACGATGGGCGATGCGATGATCACCGATCCGGACTGCGATCTGGTGACGTTCACCGGCTCGGTCAAAGTTGGCAAATATATCGCCGATAAAGCCGGCTACCGGCGCATCGTGCTGGAGCTTGGCGGCAACGATCCGCTGATCGTCATGGAGGATGCGGACCTTGAGAAGGCCGCTGAGCTGGCGGTCACCGGCGCTACCAAGAACTCAGGCCAGCGATGCACGGCCATCAAGCGTATTTTGGCGGTCGAGAAGGTTGCGGATGAATTTTCCGCCATTGTTCTCAAGAAAGCCAAACAGCTCAAGTGTGGCGACCCGATGGATCCGGCGACCGACGTCGGGACCGTGATCCATGAGGGCGCTGCCAAGCAGTTTGAGCGCCGTGTTATCGACGCCGTCGAGCACGGGGCGGTGTTGCTGCACGGTAATGACCGCCGTGGCGCACTGTATCCGCCGACGGTTGTTGATAAAGTGCCTTACGACTGCGAGCTGGTCCGTCAAGAAACCTTCGGGCCGGTCATCCCGATCATTCGCTGCCCGAACGATATCGGCGAGATAATCCGCATCTCGAATTCAACCGCATACGGCCTTTCGTCGGGGGTATGCACCTCCAAGCTCGAATACATTACGCGGTTTATCAACGAACTCGAGGTGGGCACCGTAAACGTCTGGGAAGTCCCGGGATACCGGATCGAAATGTCGCCGTTCGGCGGCATCAAGGACTCCGGGCTTGGGTATAAGGAGGGGGTGGTCGAGGCGATGAAGGGCTTCACCAACGTGAAGACCTATTCCTTGCCGTGGCCGTCCTGATAGTATTCTCAACAGCCTAGGCTGGGGACAGGCTGTCGTGAAGATGCAAGGATACGCGTGGCAAACAAGCGCGCGCAACATGATGGAGGGGGTACCATGAATAGATTTATCAATGCGGCCGTCATCTGCCTTGCTGTATTGGCCGGGCTTGTCACACCGGCTGCCTCGCAGAAAACGCAGCTCAACATCTACACGTCGCTTGAAAACGATCAGCTCGCGCCGTTCAAGTCGGCGATCGAGGCGGCCGTTCCGGGCGTCGAAGTCTTGTGGACGCGCGATTCCACCGGCGTCATCACGGCTCGCTTCCTTGCCGAGAAGGACAATCCGCGCGCCGACATGGTGCTCGGCCACGCAGCTACCGCGCTGCTGGTGTTCGAAAAGGCAGGGTTGTTGGAGACCTATAAACCTGCGGGCGTGGACGCGCTCAAGCCGGTGTTCCGTGACTCGAACGAACCGTACACCTGGACCGGCATGGACGCCTATCTTGGCGTGATCTGCTTCAACACCGCTGAAGCGGGCAAAGACAAAATTAAAGCTCCGACGTCATGGCAAGATGTGATCAAGCCCGAATTCAAGGGCAAAGTGGTAATGCCGCATCCGGCGTCGTCCGGCACCGGTTACCTGATGGTCGGCGGCTGGTTGCAGATGATGGGAGAGGATGCCGGCTGGAAGTTCATGGACGCGCTGCATGAAAATATCGCCGTCTATACACACTCCGGTTCAGCGCCTTGCGTTCAGGCCGCAAAGGGCGAACGCATCGCTGGCATCGCGCTCGACATGCGCGGCGCCTCCGAGAAAACCAAGGGCGCTCCGCTCGACGTCATCATCCCGTCGGAAGGCACCGGCTGGGAAATGGAAGCGTTCGGAATTGTGAAGGGTACCAAGAACCTCGAACTCGCCAAGAAGGTGGCCGATTGGGCAGCAACCAAGGCAGCCAACGAACTGTACTCGAAGACCTACGCGGTCGTGGCGATGCCGGGTATTGTCAACTATCCGCCGAACTATCCGGCGACTGCCGAAAAACAGATGATCAAGAACGATTTTGGCTGGATGGCAGAGAATCGGGAGCGCATCCTGAAAGAGTGGTCGCGGCGCTATGAAGCGAAAGCCGCACCGAAGTGATTGGCAAAATGGCCCCCGCGACGAAAGTCCGGGGGCCATTTACTATCCGCTTGCTGAAGAATTTGACTGCCGTTGAAACAGGCGCGTGCAATGGAAGCTTCGATCGGTTGGAGTGCAACGGAGAGTGACACAAACGCTCGATCGTCTTTCTTGCGGGTTCGCAATCTCGTCAAGCGGTTCGGAAATTTTACTGCATTAGACGACGTTTCGCTCGATGTTCTGGAAGGCGAGTTCGTCTGCTTTCTCGGCCCGTCGGGCTGCGGCAAGACCACTTTGTTGCGTGCGATTGCCGGCCTCGACCCGCAGAATGAAGGCACGATCGAACTTGGCGGGCGCGACGTCTCTAAACTTCCGCCCTCCGCTAGGGACTTCGGGATTGTTTTCCAGTCCTATGCGCTCTTTCCGAACCTGACCGTGGCCGACAATGTCGGTTACGGATTGGTCAACCAGCGAAAGTCGCGGGCCGAGATTGCCGCCCGCACGCAAGAGCTGCTGACGCTGGTGGGCCTTGCCGATCAGCAGAAGAAATATCCGGTTCAATTATCGGGCGGACAACAGCAGCGCGTAGCGCTTGCCCGGGCAATTGCGACATCGCCGAGCCTGCTGCTGCTCGACGAGCCGCTGTCGGCTCTCGATGCCCGGGTGCGCATCCGTTTACGCGACGAGATCAAGGATTTGCAGCGCCGGCTTGGCGTCACCACCATCATGGTGACGCATGATCAGGAAGAAGCGCTGGCGATGGCGAATCGGATTGTCGTTATGAACCACGGCGTGATCGAGCAGATCAACACGCCCAATCAGGTATACCGCAAGCCCGCGACGGCATTCGTCGCTGACTTCGTCGGCAGTATGACATTCTTCGATGCGACGATCACGGAGACGAAAGCGCTCAGAGTAGACGGCCTCGAACTGAAGTGCGGTGCGCATCCGTTCGCGGCGGGCACTGCGGTGCGGGTTGGCTTCCGGCCGGAGGAAGTCCAGGTCCGCAATGTGACGGCGAATGCAGCGAACCGGATCGTTACTCACGTCACCAGCCTCGATTTTCTCGGTTCATTCTGCCGCGCCAAGCTCAAACCGCAGAGTGTCTCGAACATCACGATTCTGGCCGATTTTTCGGCGAACTTGATGCGCGATCTGAATGTTGCCGAGGGTCAGGAAATGATCGTCGCGTTGCCGCCGGAATCCTTGCATATTTTCGCAAGGCCGTGAGGGCGTTGTGAGTGTCGTCTTAGTCCCGAGAAGCTCCGCACTTGCTGCCTTCCGGCAACGGATGGACGCAGTCACCATCCGCATCGGGGTTCTCCTGCTGGTGGCGTGGTTGTTCATCATCATCGCATTGCCGCTGTGGGCGCTGCTGTCGAAGGGCTTTGAGAACTCAAGCGGAGCATTTGTCGGGCTTGACAACTTCGTTACATATTTTTCGACCCCGACGCTCTTCAATTCAGTGTTCAACAGCTTCTGGGTGGCGCTGCTGGCAACGGCGATCGTCATCCCGCTGGCATTTGGTTATGCGTATGCGCTAACCCGAAGCTGCATGCCCTTTAAGGGCTTGTTTTACGCGATTGCGCTGCTGCCGCTATTTGCCCCGTCGCTGCTATCGGCGATTTCACTAATTTATCTGTTCGGCAATCAGGGAGTGCTCAAGACCCTGTTGTTCGGCCATACGATCTATGGGCCGCTCGGCATCGTGATTGCGCAAGTGTTCTACTGTTTCCCCCATGCCCTCATTATCCTGATGACGGCTTTGGCGCTTGCCGATGCGCGGCTTTATGAGGTTGCCGATGCACTCGGCACCAAGCCGTCGCGCGTGTTCCGCACCGTCACGCTGCCGGGAGCAAAATACGGGTTGGTGAATGCGGCTTTTGTCGTGTTCACCCTGGTCATTACGGATTTCGGGATCGCCAAGGTCATCGGCGGCCAGTTCAACGTGCTGGCGACCGACGCCTACAAGCAGGTCGTAGGCCAGCAGAATTTCTCCATGGGTGCGGTGGTCGGAATGATCCTGCTGGTGCCTGCGGTCGTCGCCTTCGCGATCGATCGGGTGGTGCAGCGCCGGCAGGTCGCACTTCTGTCTGCGCGTGCGGTGCCGCTGCAACCCAAGCAGCAAGGGCTGCGCGATGCCGCAATGACCGCTTATGTTGCTTGCCTTGCTGTGCTGATTATTGGCGTGCTCGGTACTGCCGTCTGGGCCTCCTTCATTGTCTACTGGCCATACAACCTGGCGCTGACACTCAAGAATTATGATTTCGGTACGTTCGATGCCGCAGGATGGTCGCCATACTTCAATTCCATAAAGATGGCGGCGCTGACGGCGTTGATTGGAACAGCCACGATTTTCACCGGCGCATATCTGGTGGAGAAGACCAGGGCGAACTCGATTGGCCGCTCCATCGCGCACTTGCTGGCGATGTTGCCCGTTGCGGTCCCGGGTCTTGTGCTGGGCCTTGGCTACGTGTTTTTCTTTAATGCGAAATGGAATCCGTTGAATATTTTCTACGGAACCATGCTTGTGCTGGTGGTCAATTCCATCGCGCATTTCTATACGGTGGCGCACATCACGGCCCTGACGGCGCTCAAGCAGATCGATCCGGAATTTGAATCCGTATCGGCTTCGCTCAAGGTATCCATCTGGCGAACATTCCGCCGCGTGACCGTGCCGATCTGCATGCCGGCGATCTTCGATATCGCGATCTATATGTTCGTGAACGCGCTCACGACGGTTTCCGCCGTTATCTTCCTGTACTCGCCCTCGACCAAGCTTGCCTCCGTTGCGATCGTTCATATGGATGAGGCTGGTTTCACGGCTGGCGCTGCCGCGATGGCGACACTAATTCTGGTGACAGCGCTGGCGGCGAAACTTCTGCATCTCGCGCTGAATCGTCTGTTTTTTTTCCGTGCGCAGGCATGGCGCACCCGCTGAGGATAGAAGCAGTGAGTAATGACGCGACACCCGCGCAATCCGAGAGTGACACCAATGTCTCGGCGGAGCGTCGTGGCTGGGCGGCGCGGAATCTGGACGAGACGGCTCGCGCTGTTTTAGCAGAGGATGAGCGTTTTTTCCTGCGGCAATCGGTTTCGACCCCATGCCTCAACGCCATTGTTAAGGCCGAAGGGATCTTCCTTGTAGACACGGCTGGCCGCCGCTACATGGATTTCCATGGCAACAATGTCCACCATATCGGTTACGGACATCAGCGCCTCAAGCGCGCCATCACCGAGCAGATGGATGCGCTCCCGTTCACGCCGCGCCGTTACACGGCCGCCCCCGCGGTAGCGTTGGCAAAAAAACTCGCGGAGATCACGCCGGGAAGTCTCGGCAAGGTGCTGTTCACCACAGGCGGCTCAGACGCGGTCGAAGTGGCCATCAAAATCGCCCGCACGGCGACCGGCCGCTACAAGACGCTGTCGTTCTGGGACGCGTTTCACGGCGCAGGATTTGGCTCCGCGGCGGTCGGTGGTGAAGCCCTGTTTCGTTCCGGCCGGATTGGCCCGCTGATGCCCGGCGCCGAACATGTCGCGCCGTTTTCAAGCTATCGGTGCCCGTATGGAACAGCTTCGGCCGAGGAGTCGGGTGCTGCTTGCGCGAGGATGATCGATTACGTGCTGGGCCGCGAAGGCGATGTGGCAGCCTTCATCGCCGAACCGATCCGCGCAGTGCCTTATATTCCGCCGCCCGGGTTCTGGGCGGAGGTGCGGCGGATCTGCGATCGCCATGGCACGTTGCTGATCTTTGACGAGATTCCCACCGGGTTGGGGCGGACCGGAAAACTCTTTGCCTGCGAACACGCCGGCGTGGTCCCCGATATACTTGTGCTGGGAAAAGCACTCGGGGGCGGCATACTTCCCATTGCAGCGGTTATCGCCCGGCCGGAACTCGATGTCGGCGCGGACTATGCTTTCGGTCACTATACGCACGAGAAGAATCCGGTAACCGCAGAGGCTGCGTTGACGACCATAGCAATCATTCAAGACGAGCGGCTGGTGGAGAATGCCGCCAGAATCGGTGCGGAGGCGCTTGAACGGCTGAAGGGGATCATGGCCAAACATGCGATCGTCGGCGACGTACGCGGCAAGGGCCTTCTGCTAGGCATTGAGCTCGTGAGCGACCGCCAGTCGAAAACACCCGCCGCCGCCGCGGCCGAAAAAGTGATGTACAAGGCACTCGAACACGGACTTTCCTTCAAGACTACGTTCGGAAATATTCTGACTCTGACACCGCCGTTGACGATTACGTCCGCGCAGATGAACAGCGCGATCGATATTCTCGACCAGAGCCTTGCGTCGGTTTGAAAGGAAGAAAGGTTGATGGCTGGCAAACTTTCGTTCAACGAACTCAAGAAAGCGGTGAAGAAAGGGGCCATCGACACAGTCGTCGTCGCGATGGTCGATATGCAGGGGCGCTTGATCGGCAAGCGTTTCCACGCGGATTTTTTTGTCAATGGAGCCTACGAGGAAACTCACGCCTGCGACTATCTGCTCGCCAACGACATCGACATGGAGCCGGTGCCGGGCTACGCCGCCGCGAGCTGGGACAAGGGTTACGGCGATTTCATTCTCAAGCCTGACCTGACAACCATTCGCCGCCTGCCGTGGCTGGACGGAACGGCGCTCGTGATCGCTGATGTCCTCGATCACCATCATCGCGATCTCGCGCATTCCCCCCGCGCAATGCTGAAAAAACAGGTGGCGCGGCTCGCCAAAATGAAGATGCAGGCGTTCCTGGCATCGGAACTTGAGTTTTACCTGTTCGACGAGTCCTACGAGAGCATTGCGGCCAAACGGTACTCGGAGCCGAAGACGGCAGGTCAATACATCGAGGACTATCACGTTTTCCAGACCACTAAGGAAGAAAGCGTGATGCGCGCGATCCGGAACGGCCTGCAGGGCGCCGGAATTCCGGTCGAGAATTCCAAGGGGGAGTGGGGTCCGGGCCAGGAGGAAATCAACGTTCGCTATGCCGCCGCGCTGGAGATGGCCGACAATCACGTCATCCTCAAGAACGCGGTCAAGGAGATCGCGTGGGCTCAGGGGAAGGCCGTCACCTTCATGTCGAAGTGGAATTACGGTCTTGCCGGCTCAAGCTCGCACATTCATGCGTCGATTTGGGATACCGCCGGACGGACATCGCTGTTCCACGACCCCAAAGGCGAGTTCGGAATGTCGGCGCTGATGCGCAGCTTTGTCGCCGGACAACTCAAATACGCCGCCGACGTCACCTATTTTCTTGCGCCATACATCAACTCCTACAAGCGCTTTCAGGCTGGCACCTTCGCACCGACGAAGGCGATCTGGAGCCGCGACAACCGGACGGCCGGATTCCGTTTGTGCGGCGAGAACAGCAAGGCGATTCGCATCGAATGCCGTGTGGGCGGCGCTGATCTCAATCCCTATCTTGCGTTCGCAGCACTCCTTGCGGCTGGACTTGCCGGTGTCGCAGAGAATCTCAAGCTTGCCCCGCCACATTCGGGTGATGCCTACCACGGCGAGAAACTGCCGGAGGTGCCGAAAACCCTGCGCGAGGCGGCCAGCTTCCTCTCAAAGTCGAAAATGTTGCGTGCCGCGCTCGGCGACGCCGTAGTCGACCACTATGTGCGGACAGCGGAATGGGAGCAGTTCGAATATGACCGCCGTATCACCGACTGGGAGTTGATGCGCGGTTTCGAGCGTTACTGAGGAAGGCAACGGATGTCCGACATTCTCTGTGTTTCTCCGGTCGATGGGCGCGAGATCGCGCGCAAGCGCTCGATGAGCGCGAGCGAGATTTCCGATCGCATCGTCAAGGCACGCAAGGCGCAGGCCGCGTGGGCGGCCATGCCGCTCGCGGAGCGCGCGCGGTTCTGCTCCGCCTTCGTCGATGCGATGCTGGCGATGCGAAGCGAGATCGCGCCGGAACTGTCCTGGCAGATGGGCCGGCCGATCAAGTATTCCGGCGGCGAACTCAACGGATTTGAGGAGCGCGCGCGCTACATGATTGAAATTGCGGAAAGCGCGCTTGCCCCCTTGGAGCCGAAGCCAATGGATGGTTTCAAGCGCTATGTGCGCCGCGACCCACTTGGCGTCGTCCTGACGATTGCGCCCTGGAACTACCCGTATCTGACGGCCGTCAACTCGGTCGTTCCGGCGCTGATGGCGGGCAATGCCGTGCTGCTCAAGCACGCTGCACAGACAATTCTGGTTGGCGATCGCTTCCAGATGGCGATGGACAAGGCCGGAATGCCTGCCGGCCTGTTCCAGACCGTTTCTCTCTCCCATGATGACACTGCGAAGCTGATCGCGTCCGGTGCAATCGATCAGGTCTGCTTCACCGGCTCGGTCGAGGCGGGGAAGGCCATCGAACGCTCGGCGTCGGGCACCTTCGCGAGCGTCGGGCTCGAACTGGGCGGGAAGGATCCGGCCTATGTCCGCGCCGACGTGGACATCGCCCATGCGGTCGAGAATCTGGTGGACGGCAGTTTCTTTAACTCGGGCCAGTGCTGCTGCGGGATCGAGCGCATCTATGTAGACGCAGCGATCTACGACCGCTTTGTGGATGGTTTCGCAGCACTGACACGCTCGTATGTGCTCGACGATCCGCTCAAGCCGGAGACGACACTTGGCCCGATGGCGCAGAAGCGTCTTGCGGACACGGTGCGCGAACATATCGGTGAGGCGGTGCATAAGGGCGCGCGGCCACTGATCGACAGCAAGGCGTTCGCGCGCGACGATGCCGCGACGCCTTACCTCGCGCCGCAGGTGCTGGTCGATGTCGATCACGGCATGAAGGTGATGATGGAAGAGACCTTCGGGCCCGTCGTCGGCATCATGAAAGTCGGCAGCGAGGCCGAAGCGATCAGGCTAATGAACGACTCGCCGTATGGTCTCACAGCCTCGATCTGGACCAAGGACATCGACACCGCCGAGCGGATCGGCGCCCAGATCGAAACAGGCACCATATACATGAATCGTTGCGACTACCTCGACCCGGGCCTGGCCTGGACGGGGGTTAAGAACACCGGCCGCGGGACGACTCTTTCGAAGATCGGCTATGAAGCGATGACCCGGCCCAAGAGCTTTCACCTGAGAACCGTATAATGGAACTTCGCGGAAACTGGAATTACCCAACCACGGTGCGCTTCGGTGCCGGCCGTGTCAGCGAACTCGCGGACACCGTGAAAAGCGCGAAGATGCACAATCCGCTCTTCGTGACTGATCCGGTGCTCGCCAAGTTGCCGATGACGGCGCAGGTACTTGCCGATCTGAAGTCAGCGGGTTTGTCCGTGCAGATGTTTTCCGAGAGCAAACCCAATCCAGTTGAGGCGAATGTCGTGGCGGGCGTCGAAGCCTTCCGAAAGGGCGGTCATGACGGCGTGATTGCGTTCGGAGGCGGTTCGGCCCTCGACGTCGGCAAGCTGGTTGCCTTCATGTCCGGCCAGGCGCGCCCGCTGTGGGATTTCGAAGACATCGGCGACTGGTGGACCCGCGCCAATCCCGCTGGCATCGCGCCGATCATCGCGGTACCGACTACTGCGGGAACGGGCTCCGAGGCCGGCCGCGCGGGCGTCGTCACGGACGAGAAGACACACACCAAGAAGATCATCTTCCATCCGTTGATGATGCCGAAGATCGCCATCTGCGATCCGCAGCTCACGGTCGGCATGCCGCCGCTCATCACCGCGGGCACGGGCATGGACGCCTTCGCGCATTGCCTCGAGGCCTATTGCGGGCCCTTCTATCATCCGCTCGCCGATGGCATCGCGGTCGAAGGGATCAGGCTGGTCAAGGAGAACCTCGCCATTGCCGTCAAGGACGGCAAGAATATCGAGGCCCGCGCGCACATGATGTCCGCGGCCGCCATGGGCGCTACTTCATTTCAGAAGGCGTTAGGAGCGATTCACGCGCTGTCGCATCCGGTCGGCTCGCTGCATGACACGCATCACGGACTGACCAACGGGGTCTTCATGCCCTACGTTCTCAATTTCAACCGTAAGGCAATCGAGCCGCAGATCAAGCGGCTCGCTGCGTACATCGGATTGCGCCCGAGTTTTCGCGCGTTCATGGATTTCGTCCTGGAGCTGCGAGAGCAAATTGGCGTGCCGCACACACTCGCCGGGCTCAATGTCGGAGACAGCAACGTTGACACCATCGTCGCGATGGCGCCGAAGGATCCGACCGCCGGAGGAAACCCGGTTCCTCTCGATAAGCGCGCCGCGCGCAAGATCTTCATGCGCGCTCTGGAAGGACGGCTTTGAGGCCGGCCAGACGGGGGCAATGAAACCGCTTCGAGACAATGTCGGGATCGCGCTTTTCAGCGCGGACGGTCGCGTACTGATTGCACGCCGGTTTGAGGACGACGGCCCCGAGATCATTATGAAGGGTCTTGAATGGCAGATGCCCCAAGGGGGCATCGCACAAGGTGAGCCACCCCTTGAGGCTGCGATCCGCGAGCTGCGCGAGGAAACATCAGCTACCCGCGTAAACTATCTCGCCGAAACCGAATGGTTGACCTACGAGTTTCCTGCGTTCTCCGGTCCGCCAGATCACCGGCTGGCGAAATTTCGCGGACAGCGGCAGAGGTGGTTTGCGTTTCGCTTTATGGGCAGCGACGCAGACATTGATCTCAATGCCTCACTAAATGGTGAGCCGCCGGAGTTCGACGCCTGGCGGTGGGAGCGCTTGGAGCTACTTCCCGATCTGGTAGTCCCTTTTAAACGGGACGTGTATCGGCGTGTTATAGACGCCTTCTCGTCATTCGCGCGGTAGACGTTCTAAAACAACAGTCCGGGTACCGCTCGCTCGCGGCCTAAAGATCGCGAATTGCTCGTCCAATTGGGTCCGCAAGAAGCTCAGCCATCGCATCCTGCGTGACTTTCGTCGCAATGAGATCGTTGCGAATTTCGACCATCAGGGGGGCTAGTCTGCGCTGACAGGCATGCCGATCGAGGGTGTGAAAGACACCATGCGACGGATTGTAGGGTTCGTTCAGCGCCAAAATGAGCGTCGGGTCGCTCGAAAGATCGGTCAGCGCAAGGCGAGCAAGGCGGTCATCCTTGTCGTGGATAAAGCCAATCTGCCATGGCCGCTCATGCCCTTTGTAGACGCGCGTAAACGAGTGAATCGAAACGACCGCCTTAATGGATTTCGTTGATACCCGCCCGTTGATGAATTCCTCGACGGCCCGATGAAACGGTTCGTAGATGTCGCGAACGCGAACTTGTCGCTCGCTTTCCTCCAGCGCAGCGTTGCCAGGAATAGGTGTGTTTTCACTTATGGTGGCGATCGAGTCCGGAGCGGATGGCACACGGTTGAGATCGATAACGAGCCGCGACACCGTTGCGTGTATCAGTGGCGCATGCAGCCGGGCGGATAGAGCCCGGGCAACTTCGAGGGCGCCCGGATCCCAGGCGATGTGCGTTGTGAGGATTGGTCTAGCCAGCCCCAGATTCGAGAATCTTTCGGGTATGTGATTGGAGGCGTGTTCGCAAACAATGAGCGCGGGAAATGAACCGTTGCGATTTTCAAGACAGGCGATCTCTGCGGAAATGTCAGCCATTGTTTTGATCCAGGATGATCCCACAGACTGATACCAGTGCGGCAGACCGAATCCCTTGATGGGGATGGAAAACTCGAAAACGGGGTTTTGAGGAATACTGGCGCTCCCTTAGCGGAATCAAACCGCTCTCTCACCGTGAAAATCGGTGCCGTAGTGGGAGTGGCTGGAATTCGGTGGCGCGATCTCCGCTAACATGAAGCTATCGTTTCAGGCTGCGAGGTCAATTGGCTGATCGATAGGCCTTGTGGCCAGCATCTGCCAGCCATCGACCTTGCGCATGTTGATCTGATCGGAGGCAAGCAGCGCCCAGAACAGCATGGCCGCGGTGTCCGCGGACGGCAATGGTCTGCGTCTTGATCCTTCGCTTGAACACGAGGAACTCAGGTCGCCGCAGCCCGCACTCGATGGAACAATGAGGGTTCCACCGGGTTACCTCGTCATCTTCACTAGCGGAGGCTGAGATGGACACGACCACCCTTCTAATCATCATTCTAGTCGTACTGCTGCTGGGTGGCGGCTGGTTTGGGCGCGGACGCTGGTACTGAAGCATCCGATTGACTCTAGCGGTAAGGGACCAGGTCACCTGCTTTCGAGCCGAAGCGTCATCTTCATTCAGCGCACAGTGCTATTCCCGCACGGGGAGACGAATATGAGACCATCTATTGTGATCGTAGTTCTGGCGTTATTGGCGTTTGCCACATCTCCTCCGGCGATTGCCGAACGTGCTTGCCAGCCAAGTTTGTCCAACTTCTACAACTGCCCGGCTCCTTCATCGCCAGCGGCGAAATCCAAGCAAAAGACCACGACAACGGATCGCGCGTGCACTCCAAGCCTTTCAAACGGATATTCTTGCCCAAGAGCCTCCACTGAGGGGCGAAAATCAGCACCAGCAAAAAAGAAGACAGCTTCCGCAACCGAGCGCGAATGCCGCCCCAGCCTCTCAAATGGATTTTCTTGCCCGAACACGGCCCCATCCCAGAATTCAGCCTCGCCTCGGGAGCGTGCATGCCGCCCGAGCTTGTCGAATGGGTACAACTGCCAGGAACAGCTCGGCGCCAATCAATACTCAACGGAAACGCTGGCGAGGATTCACTGCCCGGCCGACACCGTTGTCTGGGCAAATACCCGGTCGAGTATCTATCACTTCCGCGGGACTGGCGATTACGGAAACACCAAAGCAGGCGCCTATATGTGTGAGCGAGCCGCACTCGCCGGAGGCATCCGCGCGGCGAAGAATGAAAAGCATCCTTGAAACCAGAATCGAAAACACGGGCACAGACAACATTGTCTTCAATCATGAATGACAGAGGAGAATTCCATGAATGCTCTAACACCAGTTTTTTTCGCAGCCGCTATCGTCTTTGTACTGAACACGGCGGGCAGCTTTATTGAATTCAACAACCGCTTTGTGAACGCCTTGGTTGACACCGTACTGTTTGCGCTCGTGTTCGGTGCACTTGTGCTAGCTGGCAAATTGAACTTGGCGTTCTTAATCTGAGTCTAAACTTCGGTACACATAGGTGATCTAAAATTCGTTACAGCTGTTGCTAAGGACGGAGAAATGGCTCCCCCGCCAGGGGAGCCAATCTCTCAATTCTTTTTATCGACGCAAACGGTCGTGATTTCGCGGTCGGCGTCGGCGCGGCTCTTGTAGACCTTGCCATCACCCATCACGACCATCGTGTTCGATGTCGGGCGGGTCTCTACCACCGTACACTTCTTCGTGCTGTTGTCGCGCACGACGTAGAATTCTTGCGCAAGCGAGGGAGTAGCAAACGCCACGAGTGTGGCGGCGAGTATAAGTCTCTTCATGGGATGTTCCTTTTTGTTGAACAACTCACCAACATCTCCATCGGCTCTTAGTTCCGGGACTTGAGCCGGAATGGAACCTGTCTGTACCGACAACCTCATCCGTATTGATGGGTAAGGTGCAGGGCCGCGACCGGTTCACGAATAGTGATCGCCATGTTCAGTCTGCGACCGGTAAGTCACCGCGAACCATGCGCCCTCTGGGCGGCGATATCCAGGAATACGCTGATCAGCGGCCGATTTCGGCGCTCGGCCAGGCAAACGACATGCGCATAGGTGAACAACTGCGCGTCTTCGATCACGACGGGTCTTACCCCTTCCATCGGCATCAGTTCGGACTCTGTGATGACACCGATTCCGATTCCGTGCGCGACCGCACGCATTACGGCTTCACGGCTGTCAGTTTCCAGAACGGTGCGGACACTGACACCGCTCTTCCGTAAGGCTGCTTCAAACGACGTGCGCGTTGTCGAGCCTTCCGCCCGTGCAATAAATTTCTGGTCTTGCAGGTCGCCAAGGCGAATTTTCCTTCGTTTGGCCAACGGATGTTTTTGATTGATGACCAGAACAATGCGGTGCCGATCATATGCGACACTGAAATACCGCGGATCGATCGGCTTGTAGCCGACGACTCCCACATCGCATTCGAAACGAAGCAATTGCGCGAGCACGGTTGGGGACGTGCGGAGAATGACGCTCAAGCGTACATTTGGATGCGCCGCGTGAAATTCGGTGAGAACCTCAAGCGCTTCGGTCGGACGCAGCGCCGCTATCCTGAGACTTCCGACGTCGTGTCCATGTGCCGAACTGAGAAGAGCGACTGCTTCTTCCTCGTGTCCGTACAGGCCATGCGTGATGTCGAGAAGTGCTTGTCCGATCGGCGTAAGACGGGTCGAACGGCCATCGCGATAAAACAGTTCGACGCGGAAATGATCTTCGAGGGATTTGACATGGGTGGAGATTGTCGGCTGACCGACGCCGAGTTTCTTCGCGGCGGCGGTGAAACTGCCGAGCCGGGCGACAAAATGGAAAGCTTCGAGCCAGCGCTGGTACATTGGTTAAATCAATATATACTATCAAAATATCAATTTTACTAATAGATGGCCAGCCCCTAGATTTCCGTGGGTGGACGACGTTTCGGCGCGAAAGAACGCCATCGGCCGCTGCCGGCACAGGGAAGGAAACGAGTGATGAAAGGTTCGACAGTCGTCTTGAACGGCGTGACGTATCGCTGGCCGTCCAAACCGGTCGTGGTTGTCTGTGTGGACGGTGGCGATCCCGCTTATTTCGACGTAGCTCTAAAAAAGGGCATTATTTCCAACACTGCCCGCTTCATGAAGCGCGGCTTTTCCGCGATTGCCGATAGCGTGGTTCCGAGCTTCACCTGTCCGAACAACGTTTCGATCATCACCGGCAGTCCGCCTGCGGTGCACGGAATTTCCGGAAATTTTTATCTCGACAAAACGACGGGCAAGGCGGTCGTCATGACCGGCCCTGAACTGATGCGCTCTTCCACCATTCTCGCAGAATTCAGCAAGGCGGGCGCGAAAGTGATTTCGATCACCGCCAAGGACAAGCTGCGCCAGCAGCTTGGCAAGAACATGGAGATGTCGCGCGGAGACATCAATTTCTCATCCGAAAAAGCCGACAAATGCACGATGGAAGAAAACGGCATCACGAATGTGCTGGAGCTTGTCGGCATGCCGTTACCGGACATGTATTCACCCGAACTGTCATTGTTTGTGCTGGAAGCGGGCGTAAAGTTGCTTGAACAGTTCAAGCCTGATCTGATGTACCTGTCACTCACGGATTACATCCAGCACAAATATGCCCCCGAGGAATCAGAAGCGCTGCGCTACATGGAAAATTGCGACCGCCTATTCGGACAGCTCGACGCGCTCGGCGCCATCGTCGCGCTTACCGCCGACCACGGCATGAATGACAAGACTCGCAATGACGGCAGCTACCGCGTGGTCTGGTTGCAGGACGTTCTCGACAAGAAATTCGGGCGCGGAAAGACGACGGTCATATGCCCGATCACCGATTACTTCGTGGCGCATCACGGCGCGCTCGGCGGCTTCGTGCGGGTCTATTCGCACGATGCGTCCGTGACGCCGGCCGCAATCATGGAACTCGCGAAGGCGCAGCCCGGTATTCAATATGTTTGCGACAAGCAGACTGCTGTGGAAAAATTCGGTCTTGCGCTCGATCGCGAGGGGGACGTTGTTGTCCTGGGCGACATCGGAACCTGCATCGGCACACGCGAGCAGGATCATGATTTGAAAGGTCTGGAAGGGCATCGCCTGCGCTCGCACGGCTCGACAACAGAGCAGCAGGTGCCTTTCATCACCAACCAGCCTTTGAATCCGGAATACGCCGCCAAGGCGGCCAAAGGCGGGATCAGGAATTTTAACATCTTCGAATATGCGGTGAACGGCGTCGGATAATTTGAGCGAGGGGCTCGTTCAGTGAGTGGGGCGAAACATATGGCACGTACAGCCAAGGCTGCAGTCTACGACGCGCCACGCGCTCCATTTGTGTTGAAGGAATATCCTTTACGTCCGGTCAGGAGTAATGAAGCGCTCGTCAAGGTGACGATGTCGACCATCTGCCGGTCGGACATTCATTCCTATGAAGGTCATCGGCCGAATCCATGCCCCGGCATTCTGGGTCACGAAATTATCGGCATTATCGACCAGCTCGGCTCCGACATCAAAAAGGACATGCGTGGCGATCCGCTGAAGGTCGGCGATCGCATCACCTGGAGCGAGTATTTCTTTCACGGCGATTGCTACTATCGCGACGTGCACGACATGCCGCAGAAGTGCCAGGGCGTTCGCAAATACGGTCACGATCTCGCTGAAGAAGACCCGCATTTCCTCGGGGGCTTCGCCGAGTATTGCTACATCTTGCCGGGCACCTGGATTCTGAAGCTGCCGGACGCTCTTTCGGATGAAGAGGCCACTCCGATCAATTGCGGCGTGGCGACAATGGTTTCCGTCACCGAAGCCGCCGAAATCCAGATGGGTGACACGGTCGTCGTGCAGGGTCTGGGACTTCTCGGCCTCTATGGCTGCGCGATGGCGAAGGCGCGCGGAGCGCGGCTCGTTATCGGGGTCGATGCCGTCGAATCCCGTCTTGCAATCGCAAAGAATTTTGGCGCGGATCATACCTTGAACGCGAAGAAACTCAGTTCAGCGGACACGGTGAAAGCTGTGCGGGATCTCTGCCAGCCGGATGGCGCCGATGCCGTGATCGAAGTTTGCGGCGAACCAAGCGTCGTGCCGCAAGGGCTCGACATGCTGCGCGTGGGCGGACGTTACGTACTCGGCGGTCTCGTAAGCCCGGGTGCGAACGTCACCATCGATGCGAATGTCATCGTCAAGAAATGGATCCAGCTGCGCGGCATTCACAATTATCATCCGCGGCATCTGATCCAGGCGCTCGATTTCGTCATGGCGAACCGGGACCGGTTTCCGTTCAAGTCAATTGTCGACTCCAAATTCCCGCTCAAGGACGTGGCCGAAGCCTTCCGTAAGGCGTCCGAACGAACTGTGCTGCGCGCCGCGATCGTGCCCTGAGTGAAAAAGAGGCAGTGATGAAAGATACGCTGAAAGCGCCCGATCTCGGTTTCAAGCCGAAGGGACTTTATATCGGAGGGCGCTGGGAGGCGGCGGCCGGCGGCAAGACGTTCGACAACATCAATCCATCGACGAAGCAGTCGCTGGGACAGGTACCCGCTGCGTCTGTCGCGGACGTCGATCGGGCAGTGCAGGCCGCGAAGAAGGCATTCAAGGACTGGGGTCGCGTCTCTCCGAAAGACCGTGCAGCAGCGCTGAACAAACTAGCCGACCGCATCCTTCAGAACGCGAATGAACTGGCGCTGATGGACGCAGTTGATTCCGGCAACGCCATCACCGGTATGCGCGGTGATATGACATGGACCGCGGACAGTTTCCGCTTCTTCGCCGGTCTGATTACCGAGATCAAAGGCGAAACCTCATCGCAGGGCGGGCGGCATCTCAATCTGACGCGGCGGCAGCCTTACGGCGTCGTGGCGAAGATCAATCCGTTCAATCATCCGTTCCGTTTCTGTGCGGAAAAGGCCGCGGGTCCGCTTGCCGCCGGTAATTGCGTCGTCATCAAGGGCTCCGAGCAAGCGCCGCTTTCGAGCCTGCGCTTTGCCGAACTTTGCGAGGGAATTTTCCCGCCCGGAGCAGTGAACGTGTTGACTGGCGACGGCTCGGTCGGTGCCGCGATGGTGAAGCATCCGGATGTCCATCGCATCGGTTTCGTCGGCTCCGTGCCGACCGGAAAGGCAATCGCGCGCGATGCAGCCGATGGTTTGAAGCGCGTAACATTCGAACTGGGTGGAAAGAATCCCATCATCATTTTTCCCGATGCCGACCCCGCGAAAGCGGCCGCGGCCGCGATCAAGGGAATGAACATGAACAGGCAGGGCCAGTCCTGCAGTTCTACCTCACGGGTGATGGTACATGCGTCTTTGCACGAGCCTGTGCTTAAGGAATTAAAGAGACAGGCAGAAGCCTTGTCCATCGGCGCGCCTTGGATCGAGACGAACGAATTGGGTCCGATCGTCTCCCAGAGACAGTACGAGCGCATCATGGGTTACATCGACTCGGCAAAATCCGAAGGCGCCAAGCTCGTGACCGGGGGCGGGCAGCCCGACGATCAACTTCTGAAGGACGGGTTTTTCATTTCACCGACGATATTCGACTCCGTTTCTCCTAACATGCGCATCGCACGGGAAGAAATTTTTGGCCCTGTCATGTCGGTATTCAAATGGACTGACTACGAGCAGATGTTGGAGCAGGCGAACAGCCTTGAATACGGACTGACGGCGGCCATTGTCACCAACGATCTCGCCAACGCGATGGAAACCGCTGACCGCGTGGAAGCTGGATATGTCTGGATCAATTCCAGCGGCCGCTATCTTGGTGCTCCGTATGGCGGATGGAAATCGAGCGGCATCGGTGAAGAAGAGTGCTTCGATGAGCTGCTGAGCTACACGCAAATCAAAAACATCAACATGCGCTGGTAAGCGCGTCTCCGATTAAAGAGCAAAAAACGCGAAAGCAACGCCAAGAAAGGATCAGACTTAATAAAAACCATCAAAAAGGGAGGAAGTCGTTATGAAACGCAGAAAATTTTTGGAAGCGGCAGGCGTCGGCCTTGTGGCCGGCGCGGCAGCCGTATCGAGTCCTGCTATCGCGCAACAGGCGGCGATCCGATGGAAACTACAGAGCGCGAATCCGACGGGAACGCCTCACCACGTGCTGCTCACGAAGTTCTCCACCAATGTCGATAAGATGTCGAACGGCCGTCTCAAGATCGAGATCATGCCAAGCGGTGCGGTCGTCAGCCCGAACGAAATTCTTGATGCCACCAATAAAGGTCTCGTTGATGCGGGCCAGTGGTGGACGCACTACGCGATCGGCAAGAATCCGGCGGGCGCGCTGTTCAGCTCACCGCTCGGCGGTTCCGCCAGCGGCCTCGATCAGATGTCGCATCTCGCCTGGTATTTGAACGGCGGCGGCCGTGATCTCTACATCGAATACTATACGAAGCTTCTTCGTTCGGACGTCATGCCGTTTCTGTATGCGCCGGATGGTCCCGAAGCGCTCGGCTGGTTCAAGCAGCCGCTCAAGTCGGTCGAAGACTTCAAGAAACTTCGCTTCCGCATTTCGTCCGGTTTGCCGAGCGACGTGCTGAGGGAACTCGGCGGCGTCCCGATGAACATTTCCGGTGCCGAACTGATCCCGTCCGCCGAGCGCGGGCTGATCGACGGCGTGGAGTGGATCAACCCCTCCAGCGATCTCAAGGTCGGTCTGCAGGACGTGTTCAAGTTCTATTCGATCCAAGGCCTGCATCAGGCAATCGACATCTGGCCTGCACCCGGTTTCGTTGACACCCGCCTAAGCTAATCCTGCCTTCTGCTCGAACTCCATCGGGCTCAGATATCCGATCGTAGAGTGTCT
>LNFM01001615.1_pt1 | contig 53348 bp, 49 predicted proteins | sample 596031 | NCBI WGS metagenome assembly LNFM01 (sample SAMN04254537, study PRJNA301005) | activated carbon metagenome | isolation source: dual media filters at the Ann Arbor, Michigan drinking water treatment plant | place: USA: Ann Arbor
CCGCTCCATGACTGCGCGAATGCTGCCGATCCGGACGACGCGATCGCAGGATGCTCGATCATCATCGATTCCACGTGGGCTAATGATCAGCACCTCGTGCAAGCCTTCAACAACAGAGCCAACGCGCTGAGTCTCAGAGGCCGGACCGAGGCGGCAATCGACGACTACGGCCGCGCGCTTACGCTCGAGCCGCACTATGCCAATGCCCGCTACAACCGCGCCTCCCTCTACCTGGATCTCGGAAAGCTCGATGAAGCCATCGCCGACTTCGATCGCGTTCTGGAGTTCGAGCCGCACCGTGCCGACGCCATGAACAACCGCGCTCTGGCACTTCTCAAGGCCGGGCGCATCGACGAAGCCATCGCGGGCTTTTCAGCGGCATTGAGAGGTGATCCGACCAACGCTTATGCCTACAACAATCGGGGCGTCGCGTGGCGGCGGAAGAACGAACCCGCCCGCGCGATCGCCGACTTCAGCGCTGCCATAAGACTGATGCCGGAGTACACCGGCGCCCTGAACAATCGCGGCGAGGTCCATATGCAGGAGGGGCGCCTCGACCGGGCTGCGGCGGATTTCCAGCGCGTGCTCGCCCTCGATGCAGGACACGCGGCGGCCACGCGCAACATGCGCCTTCTCTCTGAGCACCTGTCTGTCCGTCGCTGACGTGGATACACCGTTCATTAGGCCCCACCGGTCCGGCTTGCCGGGAACCTGCTCAAAATTCGGGCCAACGGTCGGCCACCGAGGGCACACGATGCCTTGTCATGAAACTCCGTCAATCGGATGATCAAGTCTCTAGCCGACGCATTTCGATTTGCCGCATTTTTTTGAATGCCAACGACGAGGGCCGGAATTTGCCTCGCATGATCGCGCATCCAGACGAACTCCTCGACACAATCTATGACACCGCGGCGGAGCCGGAGCTCTGGCCGACCGCGCTCACCCAATTGGCCGATTTCACCGGCAGTCAAGGCGGCATCAACGGCCGCCTGAGTGAGGATTGCAATCAGGCCTACAAGGAGCGGCACGTCCAGAACCCGTGGAACGATGCCATGCAGCGGCAGCCCGTCGGTCGGGTTGTTCTGTCAGATGAAGTGGTTCCCCTTGCCAGCCTAAAACCCACGCTCTTCTACGATGAAGTGCTGCGGCCGCAGGATGTCGCACACAATGTCATGATTGCTCTCGCCATGCGGGACGATTTCTGCGTCGCCTTCAATCTGTGCCGCAGCGCCAGACAGGGCCAACTCACAGCTGAGCAGCAAGATAGCGTGAGTCAGCTCGTGCCGCATTTGCGCCGGGCGATCGGGCTCGGCTTTCGCATGGATGGCTACCGCGCCCTGCAGAGCGGCCAGTTCCGGGTTCTCGATCATCTCGCTGCGGGCGTCGTGCTTCTCGATAGCCAGTCGCGCCTTCTCTATGCGAACGCTGCCGCGAGGGCCCACGACACACTGCATGGCCCACTCAGCCTGCGAAGAAATTCCGTTGCGGCACGCTCTCCCGCATACGCGCAACGTCTTGCGGCGCTCATTCGTGCGGCGAGGCTCGGTGCGCCATCCGCCTCGATGAGCGTGCCAGGGTCGAGCGATGGGCAACTCATCACCATTCTGGTTGTTTCCGTGCGGGGAAAGGACGTTGGGCGCTTGGGTGATCTCCACATGCCGGATGCGGCCGTCATGCTGTTCATCGTCGATCCGGCGGATCGACTAGGCATTCCTCCGGCATGGATCATGGACGCCTACGGCCTGACGCGTGCTGAAGCGCGCGTGGCCCTCGTGGCGTCGCAGGGTCTCAGCACCCCGGAAATTGCCGCGCAACTCGGTCTCTCCGTGAATACGGTCAAGACGCACATGCGCCGGATCTATTCGAAGACCGGCACGGCTCGCCTGGCCGAGCTGACCCGCCTCATAACGTCCGTCGGGATGCTTTCGGGCTCCAGAAAAGAGGACGGCGGCTGACGCGTTTCGCGGTGCCCCGCAAGCCCCATACGCCCTACCTCTGTGCGGCGAGAACGATCGCCTCAGGTGGGGTGCGGGCCCAGGCGCCGCGGTTCTGGCCGAGGCTGTAGCCGACCTCGAACAGCGCCTTCATGTAGGCGGGATCGAAAGCCTGCGTGGTCTTGACGTTGAAGCTCTGAGGGATCGAGGCGAGGCGAAAGGCGGCGCCGTCGCGCTCGGCCATGGCGAAGATCTGATTGAGATCTCCCATGCCCTGGTTCTTCGTGAGCGTGAAGAGTGAACGCGCGCTGATCGCCAGCACGTTCGATTGAACTGGCTCGTACTCGGGACCGATCTTGCCATTGCGGATGACATAGATCGTGCGATGGGGCGGCTTGGGATAGAGTTTGTCGAAGGTCTTCAGCGAGAACTGCGACGGCGCAAGGAAGACTTGGCGCGTCGGTCCGCCATCGACGTGCATCTCCTCGAAGACCTTGTCGCCGACGCGCACCTTCACATGCACCGGCGGGAAGATGCCGGGAAGCGACGCCGAGGCGAGGAGCACGTCACGGAAGAGCTGGGCGGCTTCGCCACCGCGCTGGCCCTGCGATGCAACGGCGATCTCGCCCATGTTCCAGATCACCTGGCGCTGGGCGTCGAGATTGGTGGTGCCGACCAGCAGCAATCGGCCGTTGCGGTACTCGCGCAGATTGCGCAATGGCGTCGAATCCGCGAGGGCATCGGCGCCGAGAAGGCCGGCGAGCACCTGCGGCGTCGCAACGGAATTCGCGTCGAAGCTGGTCCAGAGCTCTGCGAGCTGGCTGTCGTAGCCGGGGCCGAGATAGGCATAGGGGGCTATGAGTGCACCGGCACTGACGCCCGTCACGACCTCGAAGCGCGGGCGGTCTCCCCGCTTAGACCAGCCCGTCAGCAGACCGGCGCCGAATGCCCCGTCTTCGGCGCCGCCCGACAGCGCCAGATACTCGACGTGAGGTCGTCCGTTCTTCAACGTAGCGCCTGCGGCCATGCGCTGGACGCTCGGCATATGCGTCTGTACGAAGGTGAGGATGTCCTTAGGAACCTCGTCGCCCCAAAAACGGGTCGCGCCGGTGACTTCCACCTTTGCCTGCGACACGAGCGCCGCAGGAACCGCATGGCGCTCGCCGGCGCGCGCGCACGCACCCGCCGCAAGGGCAATCACGCCGACAACAATCCAACGCCCCACCAACGAGCTACGCAACTCAAGCCCCCGTGCCGTCGCGGATTCCCCCCGCGAAATCGGCGCATACCAGCAAAAGCAACAGCCGTGTCAGGCCGGCCACAGGGTGGGTGGAAGGCTTGTGGCATCCAGGCCTTACGGTAGTATCGCGCATATTCGCGGACGGGCGGAAAGCGTCATGTCTCACATTCTACCTCGATTTCTGAGGCTCCTGGCGAGCATGGTCTTACTCGTGGGACTGCCCGCCACCGTCCATGCACAAAAGCGCGTCGCCCTGGTGATCGGCAACTCCGCCTACCAACACACGCCGGCCCTTCAAAACCCGAAGAATGACGCGGCGGACGTTGCCGCCGTCCTCAAAGACCTCGGCTTCGAGGTCCACCAGGGTATCGACCTGCCAAAGGCGGCCATGGAGCGGATGATCCATGGCTTTGCCGAAGCCCTCGTCGGCGCACAGCTTGCTACGTTTTTCTATGCGGGCCATGGGCTGCAGGTCAGCGGGCTGAACTATCTCGTGCCTGTTGACGCGAAGCTGCGCAGCGCAGTAGCGCTCGATTTCGAGATGATCCGTCTCGACGTCATTCAAAGAGCCATGGAGCGCGGCACGACCACGAACATCGTCTTTCTGGATGCCTGCCGCGACAACCCGCTTGCGCGAAATCTTGCGCGGGCTCTGGGGACGCGATCCGCGACAATCCGGCAAGGCCTCGCTCCGGTCGAGTCGGGAGAAGGTACGCTCATCAGCTTCTCGACCCAGCCTGGCAATGTCGCTCTCGATGGCAAAGGTCGAAACTCTCCCTATGCTGCCGCGCTGCTGAAGCACATCGCATCTCCCGGCCAGGATCTGCCGACCATACTGATCAACGTGAGAAACGATGTCATGGAGGCGACGGGGCGACGGCAAGTTCCATGGGAGCATTCGGCATTGACTGCGCGCGTTCACTTCACGCCGCCGAAGCCGACACAGCCGACCGTGGATCAACAAATCGAGCTGACCTATCGGCTGTCGGTGAAGGACAGCAACAATCCGACTGTTCTAGCGACCTATCTCGAACGATACCCGAATGGCGAGTTTGCGCCGATCGCCCGTGCGTTGATTACGCACTACCAGCAGCAGATGCGGGCTCAGCAGGCACGACGCATCGAGGCGGAGAAGCGCCGCGAAGAGGAGCGCAAGGCTGCGGAAGTTCAGCGTCTCGAGGAGGAGAGGCGACAGCGCGATAGCGTACTCGCAGCGGAAAAGAAGAAAGCTCAGGATTCCAAGAAGGCCGACGAGATCCAGAGGCTGGAGGCGGCGCGCGCCGCCGATGTGCAGGCGCGCAGCGAAACCCTGAAAAAGGCGCGGTTCGAGGCTGAGGCGGCAAAGGACGCCGCGAAGAAGGCAGAGGAGCAGCGCCAAGCTTCCGCCAAGGCGGCCGACGATGCGGCCAAAGCCGCGGAAGTCGCACTGGCATCGAAGCGAGATGCGGTACGCGTCACCGAGCCAGCAAAAATTGTCGCACTTCCGAAAATCGAGAAAACGCTAGGCGCCACGGAGCTGGATGGCGACTGGCGGCTCGTTTGGACGATCACGACACGGACGCCGGGCGGAAAATGCGGCCAAACAAACACAGGGACCCAGGCGATGAGTGTGAAGGGAAGAACATTCACCCATCCGGGCGGAAGCAGCACCATGTCTGAGACGGGCGCCGCTCAATGGTCCTTCAGAGGCAGAAGCGGCGAAACCATCTCCTACTCGGGTACATTCCGAAGCGATTCAGCATCGGGAAGGTTCAGCAACCCCATCGGCTGCTCGGGTACCTTCACGGCTCAGCGGGTCAAATAGAGCGCCTACGGGTTTGCAGGTCGGCTGATCGCCAAGCGCCCGTGCCAGGCGAGCAGCCGCATCTCAACTAACCCATAAGCGCACGGCAAACGGCGGCGAACGCCGGCAGCGTCACCGGATCATTGTTCACGTTGCCTGCCGCGTGGTGCGACGCGTAACGCGCGATGACGACCTCAGCCTTGGGGTCGACGTAGATGGACTGGCCGTGAATGCCGCGCGCCATGTACACGCCGTGCGGATCGTGGCTCACCCACCATTGATTGCGGTACGACCAGCCGGGCAGCGTCGCATAGCCGGCAGGGGCGAATTTCTTCGGGTCGGCACCTTTGGCGATATCGTCGACGACACTCGCCGGCACGATCTGGCGCCCATTGAACTGCCCGCGGTTGCGCATGACCTCGCCGAAGCGCGCGAGATCGCGCGTCGTCGTGTTGAGACCGCCGCCGCCGCTCTCGATGCCGAGGCGGTCGACCGTGTAGTGCGCGTCTTCCTCCGCGCCCATGGGCTGCCAGATGCGCGCCGAGAGGAGGCCTGAAAGCGACTGGCCAGAGGTCCGGCGGATGATCCAGGCGAGTACATCGGTATTCACGGTCTTGTAGGCGAAGACCTCGCCGTGCTCGCCCTTCTTCTGCTGGGTCGTGAGATATTCGAGCAGGGAGGTCGGCGGCTTGCCCGGCTCCGGCGGTGCCATGCCGTTGGCGCGGCGCATGGGCCAGACGTCGGAATTCGGGTCAGTGTAGACCTCGGTGTACTTGAGGCCCGTGGTCATATCCATGACCTGCGTGACCGTCGCGTCGCCGAACGCGCTCTTCGCGAGCTCCGGCACATACTCGGTCACGGGTGCTTTCGGATCGATCTTGCCCTCAGCGACGAGCATTCCCGCGAGTGTGCCCGTGAAGGACTTCGTGACGGACATGGCAATGTGCTGCTTGTGCGGCTCGAGCGCGCCGAAATAGCGCTCGAAGACAAGGCGGCCGCGATGCAGCACGACAATGCCGTCCGCGTAGGTCAGACCGAGCGCCTCGTCGAACGTGATGGCGCAACCGTCCATCGTCGTCGCCTTGACTTTGCCGAGATCCTGCGCGTCGCGCGGCAGAATGGAAGCCGGTCCGGCGCCGCGCCAGACGTTGATGGTCGGCACGAGCTGGCGGATGTTGCTCCAGGCCCAGCGGAGCTCGGGGAAGCTGCGGAAGCGGCTGTCGGCGAACGTGACGGCCTTCTCGGGCGACGGCGGAAAGCTGGTCATCCAGCCGAGTTTTACGGGATCGCTGTCGGCCGCATTGGGTGGCGGAGTCGTCATCGGCGATGTCCTTTCGTTCGAAGCGGCATGATTGGATGTGCGGGCGGACTCAGGCGCTCCGGTTCCTGGCGAGATCGATGGGATCGGGGCCGTCGTTCGACCATTTCAATCCCTTGTAGTTGAAGCCCTCGGCGATCGTGGGCTTCACGATCTCGAAATATGGTGAGAGGTCGAAATCGGCCGGCGCATAAAGGCTGTGATGGCGGATGTGCAGGATCTCGCGGCGCCGAAAGCGCGTGACGCCGCCATCCTCATCTCGGAGCCGCTCGATGCGCGGCAGGATCGGATAGGCAATGTGGCCGAAGGCTTCGGCAATGAGCGTCGAGCATATAGTCCGCGTCGGCTCGCCCGAACCGAGGGCGATCATGCGGCGGCGGAAGCGTGTCGGGATCGGCGGCGTCGGCATGAGGAAGCGCGCGAGGTCGACGATGTTGCGCATGTCGTACTTCGCGCCGAGTCGCGAGACCATGAACTCGACGAGCGCCTCGCGATCGGCGTCGGTGAGGCCAACCGGCCTACAGATGCGCGTGTGAAAACGCTCGTACTTCGAGAGCGGGATCGATATGCAGCCGTCCGTCGCCGTCACTTCGATCAGCACGTGCGGTTCACCGTCCTCCGCCTTCTGCTCGAGCACATCGCCGACATAGAGCACGGCGTGTGACCACGTCGATTGTGTCAGATATTTGATGGCGGTCGAAATGGTGCTGCTGCCGGCAATCAGCAGCACGTCACCCGTCCTGAGCGTACGCCGGAGCGCGTGCCGGTCGGCCGGGATGTAGTGTGCCTCGCTCGGCGCTTCGGTTTCGAGCTTCCGCGCAAGCCAGCGTCCGAAGCGGTCGAGTACGGAGTTGAATGGCTTCATGAAGTGTCGGCAGTCATTGATGCAGGTTCCAAGGGGTGCGAGTTAAACGCCTTGGCCGCGGCCGCGTCTACCATCAACATCCTGTCATCTTAGCTGCGGGCGCCTGACCAGCAGTGCCATCGGGATCGCGGCGAGCGAGACCAGCGTATAGATGTAGAAGACGTTCGTGTAAGCGATCAGTGCGGCCTGCCGATTGATCTCTTTGGAAAGCGACGCCAATCCTGAAACTGTGTCGACGTTCCAGCCGCCCATTGCCGGCGCGAGCAGGAGCGCCTTGCTGTAGGGCGTGACGTTCTCGACGAGGCGGCTGTAGTTGGCGCCGGTGGAGCGCAGGAGCTCCGCGACGCAAATCGAGATGAAGAAGCTCGATGTGATATTGCGCGTCAGATGGAAGACGGACGTTCCCTCGGCGCGGGAAGCTGGCGGCAGGGTCCAGAAGGCCGTCGTGGCGATCGGCGTCCAGATGAGGCCGACCGCAACTCCTTGCAGGAAAGTATTGAGAGCGAAGGTTGCGAAGTCCGCGTCGAGCGTGATTGCCATCAGCCAGAGGCCCGAAATGATCTGGATGCTGAAGCCAATGACCATGGTGATGCGCGGATCGAACCTCGTCATGAGCATGACAAGAAAGCAGCCCACCAGGACGCCCACGCCACGCCAGCCTACGATTATGCCGATAAGGCGGTCCGTGTAGCCGAGATGAGTTTGAAGGAGCGGCGGTAGCAATACCATAGGCGTGATGTTCACCATCCCGAACGTGCCGACGAGCAGCAGGCCGAGTGCGAAATTGCGGTCGAGCACGATGCGTAGATTGAGGAACGGGTTGCGCGCGGTGAAGCTGTGCGCGACGAAGACATAGAGCGCGATGAGGCCGATCAACGTCACGACGATGATTTCGTTCGACTCGAACCAGTCGAGGCGAGGCCCGCGCGCAAGGACCCACTGCATGGCCGCAATGGCGATCGAGACGGAGAGGAAGCCAGTCCAATCGAGCGAGACCGGTCGCCGATCATCGTCCGACGGCAGCGCGAGCCGGGAACCTACGGTTGCCAGCAAGGCGACGGGCACGATCATGTAGAAACCCCAACGCCAGCCATAGTAGTCGGACAGCACGCCTGCGAGCGTGGGGCCGATGATCGGACCTGCGGTATTGGCCATGCCGAAGACGGAAATCGCCCAAGCGTGCTGGCGCCGCGGGAAAACGTCGAGGATGAGAGTCTGGCCGAGCGGCAAGAGCGGCGCGCCGGCAGCACCCTGCAGCATGCGCCAGAGCACGAGGTCATCAAGCCCGTGAGCGAGACCGCAGAACAGCGAGGCGATGGTGAACCCCGCGAGGCTGCAGACCATGACATTGCGTCGTCCGAACGAGGCGACGAGCCAGCCTGTCATCGGCGTGACGACGGCGGTGGCGAGGATGTTGAAGGTCACGGTCCAGGAGATTTCGTCCTGGGTGGCGGCCATCGCACCCTGCATCTGCGGCAGGATCGCCGTCGCGGTAAAAGTCGCGGCGTTGTAGCTGGCCGCGCCCAGTACGACCACGAAAAGCACGAGCTGGCGACGAGCGACCGTCAGCTCGATCGCCGGAACATCGTAACCAGTCGTGGTCGTCATGGGGCGAGCCCGCCCTGATGCGCGCGATCCTCAGCGCAGTGGGAAGCCGAGGCCGACAACGATGCTCTTCAGGCGGTCGCGGCCGCTCAGTGCCTTTATCGTGGAGAGGCGATTGATGACGCGGTCCGTCCACGTATAGGCCGACATCTCCTGCCGCTTCGAGAACTCTTCGAGCCGCGCATCGTAGGTGGCCCGTAGATCGTTCTCCTTGGTAGTGCTGTAGCGGTCGCGATGAAGGACGACCTCCTGCGGCAACCGCGGCTTCACCTCGGCGGCACTCTCGGGTTTCGGATAGCCGATGCAAAGGCCGAAGACCGCCATTGCGCCCGGCGGCAACTCGAGCATCTTCGCAATGCGCTCGGGATCGTTGCGCAGCGCGCCGATATAGACGGTCGAAAGACCGAGCGCTTCCGCCGCGACAACGGCATTCTGGGCCGCCAGTGCAGCGTCGATTGCGGCGACGAGGAACGTTTCGAAATAGGGAAGGCCTTCGAGCGTCTTGCCCTCTGATGCCGCAAGGCGCTCATTGCGGGAGACGTCGGCGAGCCAGACCAGAAAGAGCGGGCACTCGACAATGTGCTTCTGGTTGTTCGCGAGCTCCGCGAGGGCTGCGCGCTTCGCCGGGTCCGTAACTTCCACCACAGACCAGGTCTGCAGGTTCGAGCTCGTCGCGGCCGACTGGGCAGCCGCGATCAGCGTCTCCAAAGTTCCCGGCGGCACCGGGTCGGGGCGATAGCCACGCACCGAGCGGTGTTCCAACAGGCTCGCTATGACGTCATTCCAGGGGAGCTGGCTCGACTTGGGTTCGGTGCCGTAGCGGGCGGCAAGCGCCAGCGCTTGCGCCGAGGCCGGCGGATCAATCGCATTCATGGGCTTTTCCCGGATTTCGGTGACTGACTATGTCCAGTCTTATTCGAGCAGACCGGGGCGGCCTTGTCCACCTGTCCGGGTTGCACTCAAGCCCTGCGCATGGCTGCCAGTCCACGATCGAGGTCGGCGATCAGATCGACCGGCGCCTCGAGGCCGACGGAGAGGCGGATCATGCCGTCGCTGATGCCGAGTTCGACGCGATCCTCGGGTTTCAGGCGCTGATGAGTCGTCGTCGCGGGATGGGTGACGATGCTCTTTGCATCGCCGAGGTTGTTCGAGATCTTGATGATCTGCAGTGCATTCAGGAAGCGGAACGCAGCCGCCTTTCCGCCTTCGACCTCGAACGTGATGATCTGGCCCCCACCGGACATCTGCTTGCGCGCCAGCTCCGCCTGCGGGTGGTTCTTGCTGCCGCAATAGAGGACACGCTTGATGCCGGGCTTGCCTTCGAGAGCGACCACGATCTCGGCGGCCGCGGCGCACTGCGCGCGCACGCGAACGGGGAGCGTCTCGAGGCTTTTCAGCAGCACCCAGGCGTTGAAGGGGCTCATGGACGGCCCGGTCTGGCGCAGGAAGACCTGGAGATGGTCCTTCAGGAATTTCGCGGAGCAGAGAATGAGGCCGCCGAGGCAGCGGCCCTGACCATCGATGTGCTTGGTCGCGGAGTAGACCACGACGTCGGCGCCGAGTGCGAGCGGCTTCTGCATCAGTGGCGTCGCGAAGACATTGTCGACGAAGACGAGCGCGCCGACGGCGTGCGCGAGGTCGGAGACGGCGCGGATATCCACGAGATCGAGTGTCGGGTTGGCCGGCGTCTCGAAGAACACGGCCTTGGTCTTCGGCGTGATCGCTTTCTTCCAAGCGGCGAGGTCCGTGCCGTCGACGAGCGTGCAGGAAATGCCGAAGCGCGGACAAAGCTCTTCGACGACGTATCGGCACGAGCCGAACAGCGCCTTTGCCGCGACCACATGATCGCCCGCGCTCAAATATGAGAGCAGCGCGGCTGTCACCGCGGCCATGCCGGTCGCCGTCGCGCGCGCCGCTTCCGCGCCTTCGAGGAGGCGGATGCGCTCCTCGAGCATGGCCGTCGTCGGGTTCGAGAAGCGCGAGTAGATGAAGCCCGGGTCCTCGTCCTTGAAGCGGGCTTCGGCCTGCTCTGCCGTCGCGTAGACGTAGCTCTGCGTGAGGTAGAGTGCCTCGGAGGTCTCGTTATGCGGCGAGCGCGTCGTGCCGCCATGGACGAGGACGGTCTCGGGGCGCCAGTCGGCGGGAATGGGCGGGGGCGTTGGCTCTGCCATCTGCGGGTCTCCTGTAGGCGGGGCACGCGTCCCCCAAGAAAACAAAAACCGGCCTCGTGGTCACCCGTATGTGCCGGGCGCGACCAGAAAACCGGTTCCGCACGGCCCTTTTAGCGAGTTGTTTAACGTGGCTGCAAGCCGGCCGGCCAAATCACCACGACGTCTGTAGTGCGGAATATCTCATCCACGGGCTTGGCGTCAATGGGTGGATGGGCTATGCGCGGACGGCACGAGTAAAGGAGCTCCTATGCCGAAAGCGCGCGCGAAGGCCAGCCAGCGGACGGGCATTCTGCCGATTCAGGACATCCGCGCGCTTGTCGTCTCGGACGCGATCCACGCCGAACGCTCCTTCTCTCCAACCCAGATCCAGCCCGCTAGTCTCGATCTGAGACTGGGGGACGTGGCGTACCGCGTGCGGGCGAGTTTCCTGCCCGGCGGCCCAGGAAGTCGCGTAGGTGTCCTGGATCGCCTCAAGGAGCTGGCGCTCCACAAGATCGATCTCAGCTCGGGGGCCGTGCTCGAAACCGGATGCGTCTACGTCGTGCCCCTGCAGGAGCGGCTCGCGCTGCCGGCCGACATTGCCGCTGCCGCCAACCCAAAAAGCTCGACGGGCCGTCTCGACGTGTTCACGCGCGTCATCGCCGATGGCGTATCGTCCTTCGACACGATCCCCGCGGGTTACAGCGGTCAACTCTACGCCGAGATCTGCCCGCAGACATTTCCAATCGTCGTGCGCCGTGGATCCATGCTGAGCCAGATCCGTTTCCGCACCGGCGATCCCGTCGAGACCGACGATGCACTCGAGGCACTGCACAAGAAGGTCACGCTGGTGCGCGGCGGCGCGGCGGCGGATGTGAGGGGCGGCATCGCGCTATCGGTCGATCTTGTCGGCGATGGCAATGGTCTCGTCGGCTATCGCGCGCGGCGCCACACAGGTCTCGTCGATGTTGATGCGCCGGGCTCCTGCGCGCTCGCCGACTATTGGGAGCCGATCGTCGTCAGCGACAAGAAGCGTCTCATTCTCGATCCCGACCAGTTCTACATCCTCGCGTCCAAGGAAGCGGTCCACGTTCCGCCGACACACGCGGCGGAAATGATGCCCTTCAATCCGCTCGTCGGCGAATTCCGCGTGCACTATGCGGGCTTCATGGATCCGGGCTTCGGTCACGCACCTGCAGGCGGTGCCGGTGCGCGCGTAGTGCTCGAAGTGCGCAGCCACAAAGTGCCGTTCATTCTCGAGGATGGTCAGATTATCGGCCGCCTCATCTACGAGCGCATGGTGTCCGTGCCGAGCGTCCTCTACGGAACGGACCTCGGCTCGCACTATCAGGCGCAGGGCCTTAAGCTCTCGAAACACTTTCGGGTGTGAGGAGCGCGCTCGCGCTCAGCAAACAGCGACCGGCTCGCAGCGGAGCCTGCGCGGCGTGGAACTGCTGCTGATCTTGCTGTGTTCAATATCTAAATGCCGACGCCGGAGCGCCTTGATGCGCATCAAGGCGCTCCGGCGTCAGCCGGTGGATGTTGTCCGGGCGACGGAGATGGCGCGCCCAGATAGAGGCAGAAAGGTCGGCCCCATGGTCTGGAAAACGATCACGACGCAACTCTCGAACCCGCATCGCGCGGATGTCATGCTGAGCGTTGCCGGACGGCTCGCCGAGCGCTTCGAGGCCCATCTCATAGGTCTCGACGCGACGCCTTCTTTCATCTTTGCCGCTCCGACGGTGGTAACGCCGGCCGATGCGGAAGCAATTGCAGAGGCGGAGCGCGAGCGTAGTGCCGAGATCAAAGCGAAGTTCGATGCTTCGGCTGTCAGCCGTGCCTTTGTTGCCGAGTGGCGCGAATTGAAACTTGAGAACGCCGATCTGCCCGGTGCCGTGCTCAATCATGCCCGCGCATCGGACCTCATTGTGGTCTCTCAGGCTGACCCGGATTGGGAACTGTCCGGCATGTTCGATTTTCCGGAGCGCATCGTCATGGAGGGTGGTCGGCCTGTGCTCGTCGTGCCGTATGCCGGCGCCTACGGCGAGATCGGCAAGCGCATCACCATCGCGTGGTCCGGCAAGCGCGAGGGCGCGCGCGCGGCGTTCGATGCGCTGCCCCTCCTCAAGACGGCGGAGGAGGTCACGTTGCTCTGTGTCGTCGGCAGTGGAGCCGATGCTGAGTCGGGGGATCTGCCAGGGGCCGAGATCGCAGCCGCGCTCGCGCGCCACGGAGTCAAGGTTACAGCCCAGATGTCTATCGCGGAGGACATCGGCGTCGCTGACGATATCCTCTCTCGTCTTGCCGATTCAGGCGCCGATCTTCTTGTGATGGGCGCGTATGGTTACTCGTGCCTGCGGCAGATGGTTTTCGGCGGCGTCACGCACCATATTCTCAAGCACATGACCGTGCCGACGCTAATGTCACACTAAGCTGAGCGGCCATCCGGCCAGCGTTCTGTTGAAGGAGATGCACTAATGTACAATCGCATCCTCATCCCGACCGACGGCAGCGAGCTTGCCGATAAGGCGGTCGATCAAGGTTTCGCGCTGGCCAAGGCCCTTGGCAGCAAGGTGACCATCGTCCGCGTGACGAACGTGCCGGCGCCCATGGTTTACGAGGGGGTCGTGGTGGCGCTGCCGACGGAGGAGATCCGCGCCGAGATCGCGGCGCGTGTCGCCGAGCATTTCAAGACGCTCAGCGCGAAGGCCGCAGCAGTCGGCGTCCCGGTCGAGACCATCCATGTCGAGAATGACAGTCCGTGGGAGTCGATCATCGACACCGCCAAGAACAAGGCGGCCAATCTGATCGTTATGGCCTCGCACGGCCGCCGCGGCCTCTCCGCGGTTCTGCTTGGCAGTGAGGCCCAGAAGGTGCTGACGCACACGACGATCCCGGTGCTCGTCTGTCGCTGAGGCGCAATTCGCTGCTTGAAACGCGAGCGCCCCCCGAACCCGAAGGTCGGAGGGCGCGTCGAGCGTCGTCACTCAGGTTGGCGAGTGGGTTTGGGGAGTGCGCTCACCAGGCGACGCAGCGCCACTTGGCCTTGCCGCTGCGGCTGTAGACCCAGCCCCAGCGGTGGCAATACGGCTCGTGGCGACCGCCGTAGTAGGGACCGGCTACGTAACGGCCTTCGCGATAGGTGTCATAGCCGCCATAGACGATCGGTGGACCGATCGCGACGTAAACGCCACCCCAGCCACCTCCGCGCCTGTACTTGTGCGCCTCGGCATTGGGGGCAGCCGCAAGCGACGTTGCGGCGATCATCGCGGCGGTCGCGGCCACGAGAAAAACGGGTTTCGTCATACGAGCTCTCCTGATGTGACGGCCGAATTGGCTGGTCCTGTCGCCTCTCGGGGAAATCTATACGAAACAAAGTTCACTGGCCGATTTATCGGGCCGCGCGAATTAAATACGCATTTAAGCGATCCGCCGACGGTACTGCCGGCGCTCTCGAAAATGGCAGGCTGATTGAGGCGTCGTCTACCAGTTGAGGCAGCGCCACTTCGTGTATTTTCCGCAGCGGCTATGGACCCAACCCCAGCCGCGGCAATAGACGGGGCTGGGCTCCGCATAGAAGGGCCGATAGACGATGCCTGCCGGATGGTAAGGGGACGCGGGGCGGCCGTAGTAGGGGTCGTAGTAGCCACGGATGACAGGAGATCCATAATAGGCGCGGTAACCGCCGTAGTATTCGTATGGCCTCGGGTAGTAGACCACCACGGGGCCGCCGTCCCAACGACGATACCCACCTGCCTCAGCTTCGGGTGCAGTTGCTAGCGACAGGGCAGCAAACATGCCCACCATCGCCGCCGCGAAGATGCGTGTTCTTGACATGAGGCTCTCTCCTGATCGCGGCCGCCGTTCGGCCCGCAGGCCTTAAACGCAGCTCAAGAGAAACCTATTCGCACTATCGGTTCACGAACAAAGTTCACCTCGGAATGGGGTTAACGCGGCGTAGCGGTGCGGTTTCGCGACTCACCATTCCGCGCAGCGCCATTCCCCGTTGGGCGTGTCGATGATGCCCCAGAGCCATTTGCCCGGGGGGAGGTGTACCCATGCCCATCGGCGGCAACCAGCGTCAGCGCCGTGGCCGTTCCCGACCCCGACATATTTGCCACCACTGGCGCTCCGAGTGGGCGAGCCATACATGTAGGGGCCGTAATACGGCCTGTATCCGTTGTACGCGTGGGGCGTGCCGACGAATATCTGTATGCCTTCAGGGCGTGCGCGGGCGACGTAGCCCTCGTCGTCCTCATAGTTGGGAGGGTAACCGGCGCGGGGCACGAGCGATTTGTCGGCCGCGATGCAGGTCGTGGCGGCAGTCGCAACGAGCAGGATCCCGATCGCGGCTGCAACCTTGGGCATTCTCGACATTCGAATTTTTCCCTCGATCCATCACGCGCCGGTCCGACCGGAGGCGATGGACGCTGCACATGCAAATCCGATTTCGGCGAGTTAACTCATTGATTGCACGCCACGCTTGCCTTGAGCTGGCGTCACGGCTCGCCATGTCGGGGACCGCATCCAGCATGACGTAGCCGGCAACTCTGTAATGCGTGCCGTGTGTCGATCTCGACAGTCGCCTACGACGCAAGGCATAAAAGGCGCGAAAACTTCGTAGAAATTCCTGCCTCGCGGCCCGCGTGTCACCACGTTCAGCGCCAGCCGGCGAGCATTAGTCGGATCGAAACATGTCATCTCAATCACCCGCGGCCGCGCGGCCAGCGCGCCCGTTGTGGCTCGTCCTTCTCGCGGCCGGCACCATTGTCGGCTTGGCCATGGGCCTGCGTCAGGTCATGGGCCTCTACCTCAAGCCCCTCTCGGATGAGCTGGGCGTCGGCCGCGAGCCATTTTCCAATGCCATGGCGATCGCGAACCTGACCTGGGGCGCCCTGACGATCGTTGCCGGCGCCGTCGCCGACAAGTACGGCGCCGGACGCGTGCTCATTGTCTGCGGACTGGCGACGGTCGGCTCGTTCTATCTCATGGCGACCGCGCAGACGCCGCTCGATCTGTACATCGCCGGATTGCTGGCAGGTGCAGGCGTTGCGGGCACCGGTGTACCGGCGCTGGTCGGCGCGGTGGGACGCGCGGCGCCAGCCGAGAGGCGCACGGCGGCGATCGCCTCGCTCGGCATGGCCAGCGGTCTCGGCGCTCTGATCGCCTTTCCCTATGCGCACATTCTGATCGAGACCATCGGCTGGAAGGCCAGCCTGATGACCATCTCGGCAACCTGTCTGCTGATCTTGCCGCTCGCGTGGCCGTTGGCCGGCAAGCCCGCGCCACACCAAGCTGGCGCAGCCAAGTCGCAGACGCTGGTCGAGGCCTTCAGCGAGGCGTTCTCCCACCCGAGTTTCTGGCTGCTGACGTCGGGCTTCTTCGTCTGCGGCTTCCACCTGGCGTTCTACGGCGTCCATCTACCGGCGTTCGTCTCCGACCTCGGGATGCCGGCCTGGGTCGGTGTGTGGGCGCTCATGGCAGTCGGTATCGCCAACATCGTCGGCACCTACGCCGCGGGCCAGTCCGGGCGCTTCGTCGAGCGGCGCGTGGGGCTGAGCTTCATCTATTTTATGCGCTCGTTCGCGTTCATTGCGCTGCTGTTGCTGCCCTTGACGCCTTGGCTGATCATCGCCATCTCGGCGTTGCTCGGCCTCTTCTGGCTCTCGACCGTGCCCTTGACGTCGACGCTCGTTGGCATCTTCTTCGGCACGCAGTGGATGTCGATGCTGTTCGGCTTTGTGTTCCTGTCGCACCAGCTCGGCTCGTTCGCTGGTCTCTGGCTCGCCGGAACCCTCTATGATGCCACCAAATCCTACGATACCATGTGGTGGATATGCATTGCGCTCGCGCTGTTTGCGGCGCTGATCCACTGGCCGATCCGGGAGCGCCCCGTCGCGCGGCTCACGGAACAGCCTGCGACCTGAGGAGACCGCGCATGACCACGCTCGGTGAACCGCACGTAGTCCATCAGGCGCCGGCCCAGGCGCCGATCGGCGCATCCGAGAGGATGCCGCGCCCCGTGCGCCTCGGTCTGACGTTGGCGCTCGGTGGGCTCATGGCAGGCGCGGTCTATCTCGTAGCCGTGCGCGGCGAAGCGCTGCTCGTGGATCTGGCGGCGCTCGGCGAGCGTCTTTGGTGCTTCTGAATGGCGGGTGGCAGCGCCAGTGGCGAGCCGGCCGGAGATGCACCTGCGGAACTCAGCCGCCAGAGCTTCGACGCGCTCGCACTAAGCGAGCTTGCAAAGCGCATTCGCGCGCATGATCGTGCCGCGCTCGCCCGCGCCATCACACTTGTCGAAAGCACCAAGCGCGAGCATCGCGCGCGCGCGCAGGCACTCCTGCAGGAGTTGCTACCGGATACCGGCAAAGCGCACCGTGTCGGCATCACTGGCGTTCCAGGTGTCGGTAAGTCGACGGCGATCGATCAGCTCGGCATGAACCTCATCGATGCCGGACACCGCGTTGCGGTGCTGGCGGTCGATCCGACCTCGCGTCGCACGGGCGGCTCCATCCTTGGTGACAAGACGCGCATGAGCCGCTTGTCAGGAAGCGAGCAGGCCTTCATTCGTCCCTCACCGACCTCGGGAACGCTCGGCGGCGTTGCGCGGCGCACACGTGAGACCATGCTGCTGGTCGAGGCGGCGGGCTATGACGTCGTGATCGTCGAGACGGTTGGCGTCGGCCAGTCGGAGACTGCCGTCGCCGAGATGGTCGACTTCTTTCTCGTGCTGCTACTCGCCGGCGGCGGCGATGATCTCCAGGGCATCAAGAAGGGCATCATCGAGATCGCCGACATGATCGTCATCAACAAGGCGGACGGGGACAACATCAAGCGGGCGACGCGATCGGCCGCCGAGTACCAGGGTGCGCTCAACCTGCTCACGCCCGTTTCGCCGAGTTGGAGCCCGCCCGTCCTCACGTGCTCGGCAATCGACAATCGTGGCCTCGATGTGCTTTGGCAGAAAGTCGAGGAGCACAAGCGCATCATGGAGTCGACGGGCGCCTTCCTCGCCCGGCGCCAGACGCAGGCTGTGACCTGGATGCACGATATGCTCGCCGATCGGCTCATGGATGAAGTGTGGGGACGACCCGAGATCGTCGCGCGTCTCGGTCAGCTCGAGGCGGAAGTGCGTCTTGGTCGCCTGACACCGGCCATGGCCGTAGAGACCGTCATGGGGCTGTTGCGCGAGCGCGCGGGCGAAGGCGCGAAGTCATGATCGCGAGCACGAGTGGCCGCACGACCGTGTTGCTCACCGGCTTCGGGCCATTTCCGAGCGTGCCGGCCAATGCGACATCGATCCTCGTGCCGCGTCTCGCCGAGGCTGCCCGCGCGGCCTTTCCAGGCATCGTGTTCGAGACGCGCACACTGCCGACCGAATGGTCGGCCGGCATCGACCATCTCGATGGCTGCTACCGTGAGGTCGTGCCGAACGTGGCGCTGCATTTCGGCGTGTCCTCGCGGGCGCGAGGCTTCGAGATCGAGGCGCGCGGGCGCAATCGCCTGGCATTTCTCCCCGATGCTGCAGGCATCTTCCCGAATACGCCGGTGCTGAGGGCCGACGGTCACGAGTTCCTCGCGAGCACGGTGCCGGTCGGCGCGATCGTGAACCGGCTGCGCCGACGTGGGCTACCGGCATTTGTCTCGCGTGATGCCGGAGCCTATCTCTGCAACGCGGCACTCTACTCGGCGCTCGACATGGCGCGACGCGCAGCCCGCGATCACCGCATTGGATTTGTTCACGTGCCGTCTTCGCTGCTACTCGAGGAGCGTCGCCCGGGTTTTGGCGCCCATCCGCGTTGTCCACTGACGTGGCGCCAAGCGGTCGATGGCGGACTCGAGATCATTGGCGCGGTCCTGGGCCGGTCGGCGGCACGGCGCTCGATGCACGCGTGAAGCGGCGCCAGATCCGCGCGGTGAGACGTCCGACGATGTAGCCGATCGTGCAGGCAACGAGATTGGCCAAGCCGAGCTTGAGGACGAGATCCACCAGGATCGGATTGTTGAAAGGCTCCCAGACGGCGAAGTTCCACTCCGAACCAATGCCCAGCGTGACGAAAACGGCACCTGCCGCCAGCAGGGGCACGGTCCACACGGGCCACCGCAGCAGCCCGATGATGAATGCAATGGCGAGGGCGTAGAGAACCCAGCCGCCGGCGGTCACTTCATTTCCGTGCGCTTGGGCGGCGCGGTCACGATCGATTTGAGTGCCGGCGTCGGTTTCGTCAGCTTGTTCAGGTCCGGCAGCGGCCGCTTCAGCTCAGCGCTCGCATTGAAGGCCTGCTCCATGGCCTGCGCCGCCGAGAGGACGAAGCAATCCGCACGCGCGCGCCCGATGGCCTGGAGGCCGAACGGAAACCCCGCGTGATCGACACCGCAGGGAATGGAGATCGCCGGGTTCGTCGCGAGCGTTACGACGTAGGTGAGCGAGAGCCAATGGTAGTAGTTGCGCAGCGGCTTGCCGTTCATCTCGGCGACGTAGAGCTGCGTCCAGGGGAAGGGTGACACAGGCACGGTCGGCGCGAGGATCAGGTCGTACTCGTTGAAGAGCTCCTGGAACTTCCGGTAGATGCGCGTCTGCTCGAGGTTCGCCCAGGCGACATCGGCCATGGTCATCTTCGCGCCGATCTCGTAGTTCGCGCGGATGTTCGGACCGAGCGTCGAAGGATCCTTCTCATAGGCCTCTCGGTATCGCCCGACGAAGGCAATGGCACGCACGACGTCGAAGCACTCGTCGATCTTGCCGAGGTCGGGCTCGATGGCATCGCAGCGCCGGAAGAGATGGCGCATGGCCTTGATGCGGTCGCGGAAGACCTTGCGAATGGGCTTGTCGACCGGGCTCGTGCCGAAGTCTTCGGTGTAGGCCACCTTGAGCCCGCCGAGATCGACCGGCTTCGGCGTGGCGAAGCCCGCGGCGTCGACGTCATAGCTCAGTGGATCAATCGCGTGCTGGCCTGCCTGTGCGGCCATGAGCTGGCATGTATCGGCGACCGTGCGGCCCATGGGGCCAAGCACGGAGATCGCAGACCAGCCCATGGGGCGCATGGTGTGCGGCACGAGACCCGGCGAGGGCCGGAAGCCGACGACGCCATTGACGGCGCCCGGAATGCGCAGCGATCCGCCCGTATCCGAGCCCGTGCACACGGGCAGCATGTCGGTCGCGAGCGCCACCGCCGAGCCGCCCGATGAGCCGCCAGCATTCATGTTTGGATCGAAGGGATTGCCGGTTGCGCCCCACACGGGATTGCGGCTGTTCGCGCCGGCGCCGAACTCCGGCACGTTGGTCTTCGCAACGACAATGCCGCCTGCCGCGCGAATGCGGGCGACCATGACCGTATCGTTCTCGGGGATGTTGTCCTTGTAGATCGGCGAGCCGTAAGTCGTGAGGAGGCCACCCGTGTTCTCCAGATCCTTCACGCCGACCGGCAGGCCGTGCAGCGCGCCGAGCGCTTCGCCGTCCTTGATCGCCTTCTCCGCAGCCTTGGCCTCGCGGCGCGCCCGTGCGTAGCAGGTGGCCGTCACCGCATTCACCGCTGGATTGATCTCGGCAATGCGCTCGATGCACGCCTCGAGCAATTCGACGGGTGAGATTTCCTTCGAGCCGATGCGGCGACGCATTTCAACGGAGGAGAGCGAAAGGAGGTCTGCGTGCTTGGGCATGATCGCGTCGGGCCTCGTGCAGGAGAAAAAATGAACTCGGCCAGCGAAGGTATCGCTGGCCGAGCGGTTTGTCCCTGCACTTTGCGAGGATGGTGCTATTCGAGCTTGATGCTCGCCGCCTTGATGAGCGCGGCATTGTTCTTGCTGTCGGCGTCGAAGAACGCGACCATCTCTTTCGTCGTCATCGGCTGCAGTGCCGCGCTGACGCCGCGCAGGCTCTTCTGGATGCCTTCGGTCTTCGAGAGCTCGAGCATCTTCGCGTTGAGCTTTTCGGCGATTTCCTGCGGCAGGCCGGGAGGACCCTGAATCGAATACCAGATCGGCACATCCGAGTCGGGATGGCCGAGCTCCGTCAGCGTCGGGATGTCCGGAAAGTCCCAGTGGCGCGTGGAGTTGTTGATATTGAGGAGATGCAGCTTGCCCGCCTTCACGTGCGGAATGTTGTTGATCTCGTTCATCATCTGCACGTTGTTCGGTAGAAGGTCGTTCAACGCGTCGGCACTGCCGCGATAGGGCACGTGCAGGATGTCGATACCGGCACGGTACTTGAGCATTTCGAGCCGGAGATGGGTCGCGGTCGCGAGACCTGCCGAGCCATAGGAGAGCTTACCCGGGTTCTTCTTTGCGTAGTCGACCATCTCCGCGAACGTCTTCGGACCGACCTGCGCGTTGATCGAGAAGCCCGTGACGAAGTCGCCTGTGCGGCCGCAGGGGACGAACTTGCTCGCGTCATAAGGCGCCTTCCGCAGGTGCGGCAGGACGGTGAGCGTGGCACCCGGTGTGGCGAGCAGCGTGTAGCCATCGGGCTGTGCCTTCGCGACGGCCTCGGTGCCGATCATGCCGCCGGCACCGCCGCGATTTTCGACCACGAACTGCTGGCCGAAAGCCTGGCTCAGCGCTTCGGCCCACGGCCGGCCGATGAGGTCGCTGCCGCCTCCTGGGGCGTACGGGATGATCAACTTTACCGGCCGCTCGGGCCAGTTCGCGACTTGCGCACTCACGCGCGGAATGGAGAAGCCGGTGACGGCGGTAGCGCCGGCCATGGCTAGAAATTCACGACGTCTCATAGTGTTTCCTCCTCGTTGATCTCTAGATTTTCGGTCAGCGCTTCTTGGGGCGTCAGTATCACTCCTGAAATGCCGTTTCGCGGCTCTTGCGAATGAAAGGCAGCACGACGAGCAGCACAAGAATGCCCGCCAGCACCAGGAACGTGAGCGAAAGCGGCCGCTGCACGAACACCCATGGATCGCCGCGCGAGAGCAACATGGCGCGGCGCATGTACACTTCCATCATGGGCCCGAGCAGGAAGCCGAGCAACAGCGGCGCCGGCTCGCAGTCGAGCTTCATGAGCAGGTAGCCGAGCAAGCCGAAGGCGCCGATGAACAGCACCTCGTTCGCCGAGTTATTGAGACTGTACACGCCAATGCAGCAGAAGAAGAGCACGGCGATCGCGAGCAGCCGATATGGCACGAGCAGCAGGCGCACCCAGAGCCCGATCATCGGCAGGTTCAGGATGATGAGCATGAGGTTGCCGAACCACATGCTCACGATCATGCCCCAGAAGAGGCCCGGTCGCTGCTCCATGACCTGCGGCCCGGGGATGATGCCATGGATCATCATGCCGCCGATCATCATTGCCATGACGGCATTCGACGGAATGCCGAGCGTGAGCATGGGAATGAACGAGGTCTGTGCAGCGGCGTTGTTCGCGGCTTCCGGGCCGGCCACGCCCTCGATCATGCCGGTGCCGAATTTCTCTGGCGTCTTGGAAATCTTCTTTTCGAGCGTGTAGGCCGAGAACGAGCCGAGCACGGCGCCGCCGCCAGGCAGCAAACCGAGAAGGCCGCCTAGGACAGTGCCGCGCAGGATCGGGCCGCGGCTCCGGCGGAAGTCCTCGCGGGAGGGCCAGAGGTTCTCGACCTTGGAGCTCACGAGGTCGCGGCGCTCGGGGTTCGTCAGGTTCGCGATGATCTCGGCAATGCCGAAGATGCCCATGGCGAGCGGCACGAAGCCGAGGCCGTCGAAGAGATCGCTGATGCCGAAAGTAAAACGCAGATTGCCGGTGTTGACGTCGGTGCCGACGAGGCCGAGCAGCATGCCGAGAAAGACCATGCCGAAGGCCTTGATGATCGATCCGCGCGCCAGCACGATCGAGAAGACGAGGCCGAGCACCATCAGCGAGAAGTAGTCGGCGGGCGCGAACTGCTGGGCAAGGCGCGTGAGCGGCGGCGCCGCTGCCGCGATGACGACCGTGGCGACGCAGCCGGCAAAGAACGAGCCGATGGCGGCGATCGCGAGTGCCGGCCCGGCGCGACCCTGGCGGGCCATCTGGTAGCCGTCGAGCGTCGTCACGACCGAGCTCGACTCGCCCGGCAGGTTGACAAGGATTGCCGTCGTCGAGCCGCCGTACTGAGCGCCGTAGTAGATGCCCGCGAGCATGATCAATGCGCCGTCTGCCGGCAGCACATAGGTCACTGGCAGTAGCAGCGCCATGGTCGCGACCGGACCAACGCCCGGCAGCACCCCGACGGCCGTGCCGATCACGGCACCCGCCAGGCACCACAACAGGTTCTGCATCGTCGCGGCAACGGAAAGTCCGAGCGCCAGATTGGCAAAGAGGCCGTCTAACGCCATGAGAGCCCCTGCGGCAGCACGCGGATCGGCATGCCGAGCCCATAGATGAACACAGCCACACCGAGCGCGACCATGAAGATCGCGAACAGGCCATATTCGCGCCACCGCGTCTCGGGCGTGCCGAGCGCCGCCAATGTCATTGACACGAGCATGGTCAGGACGAGGCCGAGGCGATCAACGAGAAGGGCGAATGCGACCGCCGCAATCGTGATCATGATGGCCGGCCGCCATGCCCAGCCCGTCAGGCGCGGGCCGTCGATGAAGAGCGACTTGCCGGCAAGAATGAGCCCCGTGCCGACGAGCAACCATGCGAGCGCCTTCGGCAGCACGCCCGTATCCGGACGCATGGCCGTGCCCATGGGATAGTCGGCCGCAATCCAATAGGCGCCGAGGCCGATGGCGATGAAAAACAGGCCGGTAGCGAAATCCTGGCCGTTCCTAATCTGCATTCGCTACCGCCATGTGTGCTTCCTCTCGAGCGGCGCACTTGGTGGCACCTTGAATGCCGGGATTTAGGACGTCTCCGGCTTTATGCACAAGCCCCAACGGGCCATATGAATTTCACGCACATGCCATTTGGCAGCTCGCCTCGTCAAGACGAACTATCCGAGCCAATCCAATTAGGTAGGCTGCAGTGAGAACTGTTGCTGCGCGCCTCTCAGAATACCACCACGCTGCGGATGCTCTCGCCCGCGTGCATTAGGTCGAAGCCCTTGTTGATGTCGGCGAGCGGCAGCGTGTGCGTGATCATCGGGTCGATCTGGATCTTGCCATCCATGTACCAGTCGACGATGCGCGGCACGTCCGTGCGCCCGCGCGCACCGCCGAAGGCCGTGCCCTTCCATACGCGCCCGGTGACGAGCTGGAAGGGGCGCGTCTTGATTTCCTGACCGGCACCGGCAACGCCAATGATGATCGACTGGCCCCAGCCGCGGTGCGAGCACTCGAGCGCGGTGCGCATGACCTCGACGTTGCCCGTGCAGTCGAAGGTGTAGTCGGCGCCGCCGATCTGGTCGGCCCCGCGCTTGGTCATGTTGACCAGATGCGCGACGAGATCGCCGCCCACTTCCTTCGGGTTGACAAAGTGGGTCATGCCGAAGCGCTCGCCCCACGCCTTCTTGGAGTTGTTGAGATCGACGCCGATAATCATGTCGGCACCGACGAGCTTCAGGCCCTGGATGACGTTGAGGCCGATGCCGCCGAGACCGAACACGACCGCCGTCGCGCCGGGCTCGACTTTCGCCGTGTTGATGACGGCGCCGACGCCCGTCGTCACGCCGCAGCCGATGTAGCAGATCTTGTCGAAGGGCGCGTCCTTGCGCACTTTCGCGACCGCAATCTCGGGGAGCACGGTGAAGTTCGAGAAGGTCGAGCAGCCCATGTAGTGATGGATGGGTTTGCCGTCGATCGAGAAGCGGCTCGTGCCGTCGGGCATGAGACCCTGGCCCTGCGTGGCGCGGATCGACGTGCAGAGGTTCGTCTTGCGCGAGAGGCATGAGGGGCAGGAGCGGCACTCGGGCGTGTAGAGTGGGATGACGTGGTCGCCCTTGGCGACGCTGCTCACGCCGGGGCCGACATCCACCACTACGCCTGCGCCTTCGTGCCCGAGAATGGCGGGGAAGAGACCCTCGGGATCGGCGCCTGAAAGCGTGAACTCGTCGGTGTGGCAGATGCCCGTCGCCTTGACCTCCACCAGCACCTCGCCGTCCTTCGGACCTTCGAGATCGACGTCGACGATCTCCAGCGGCTTGCCCTTCTCGAAAGCAACGGCGGCACGTGTTTTCATGGCATGGGGTCCTTCCAGAGCGTATCGCAGGGCCGTGGGGGGCCAGCGGCAATTTGGTCAGTTCCTCTTGAGTATTGCAGGCTTAAAGGCCAATCAACAGGGCTCAGCCGTCGAGGAATAGGCGGGCTGCGGCGGTACGGATAGATAGCCGTCGCACTTCGGCCGGATTCGCCGCCCAGAGCAGCGGCACACGAACAGGGAACAATACGCGTGACGGTATGGTTTGAATTGAGCCGCGGGCTCATCATCGCGGCGCTGGTGCTGCTTGCCGGAACGAGCGGGGCATATGCACAGCTTGGACCGGGCCAGGAAGGAACGGTCAAGGCGCAGCATGGCGACTGGCAGATCGTATGCCGCCCTCCGCCCCCGGGCGCGAAGAACGAGACATGCGCCCTTGTCCAGAGCGTTGCCGCCGAGGACCGCAACAACGTCGGCCTGACCGTCTACTTTCAGCGCTTCTCGAATGGCCAACAGGTGCTGCGCGTGTTCTCGCCGCTGGGCGTGCTGCTACCGCCGGGGCTCGGGCTCAGGATCGACGACAAGGATGTCGGCAGTGCGCCTTTCCTGCGCTGCCATAACTTCGCCTGCTACGCGCAGGTCGTCGCTGATGCAACGCTGATCGAGCGTCTGTCGAACGGCAAGTCGGCAGTTTTCATCATCTACCAGACCGAGGAGGCCGGGATCGGCATCCCCGTCTCGCTCAAGGGCTTCGCCGAGGGGCTGAAGGGCCTCGGGCAGTAGGCGCAATTGCGGGCGCCGCTTCTTCCCCTTCTCCCCGTCCTTCACGGGGAGAAGGTCGGGATGAGGGGCGGGAGCTTGTTGATACCTCGGCGTATGCCGCCGCCCCTCACCCTGGCCCTCTCCCCGCGAGCGGGGAGAGGGGAATAATAATCAAGCAGCCAGCCAGGGCTTCTCGGCGTTCTGGCGGCTTTCGTAGTCGCCGATCTGCTTTTCGTGCTGCAGCGTCAGGCCGATGTCATCAAGCCCGTTGAGCAGGCAATGCTTGCGGAACGGGTCGATGTCGAACGTAATGATCTCGCCATCCGGCCGACGGATCTCCTGCTTCTCGAGATCGATCGTGAGGGTCGCGTTGGAGCCGCGCTCGGCGTCCTCCATCAGCTTGTCGACTTCGGACTGCGGCAGTTTGATTGGCAGGATGCCGTTCTTGAAGCTGTTGTTGAAGAAGATGTCCGCGAACGAGGCTGAAATCACGCAGCGAATGCCGAAGTCGAGCAGGGCCCAGGGCGCGTGCTCGCGGCTCGAGCCGCAGCCGAAGTTCTCCCCGGCGACAATGATCTCGGCCTTGCGATAAGCCGGCTTGTTGAGGACGAAGTCGGGGTTTTCCTTACCATTTTCATCGTAACGGACTTCGGCGAACAGCGCCGTGCCGAGACCGGTCCGCTTGATGGTCTTCAGGTAGTTCTTCGGGATGATCCGGTCGGTATCGATGTTGATTTCCGGCATCGGTGCAGCGACGCCGGTCAATTGGGTGAACTTGTCCATGGAGGGCCTGCTCTCGACATGCGGCTCGTTTCGGTTGAACCGTCGATAGCGCGCAAGCTCAACGGCGTCAACGCGCCGCAGGCCTGCGCCGCTCCGGAATGCCCGTCGCCGCCACTTGGACAGTAGGCGCCTAGTGCTCCAAATGACTGAAATTCCGTCTTGTTCGGCCGTCTGGGGTGTCCGAGACTGACCGCCTGTCGGCTTGGAAAGTGCGTGGGCCTTGTCTATAGTGGCGGCCAGAACGGGACTTCCTACGGGGGCCGCTTTAGTCTGATCTGAAGGTCCATGGCCGCGCAGCACTTCGCAGCGTGGCCTCGCACCGCGTGAAGGGATCCGGTGCGGATGTGCGGGGCCGGGTGGGCTAAAGGCCGGCAAAGGGGAGCTGTCGACGTCGAGGGGCGGAAAGCCGGCCCGAGACGGCGCTGAGGCTCGGAGTGGGGACGGCATGAAGTGCAATCCGTTACGTTGGCTGCTCGGGCTGCTCCCGATCCTGCTGTTTGCAAGCGCGGTAGCGTTGGTCGAGCGGGAGCGCGTCGAGAAAGATTTGTCCGGGCGCGTCGAGAAGACGCTCAATGATGTTGGGCTCGGATGGGCCAGTGCAACATTCGACGGCCGGGATGCGGTGCTTTCCGGTCTTGCTGCCGAGGATGCCGATCCGCTTCGCGCGTTTGCGACGGTGGCGCAGACCTATGGCGTGCGCGTGGTCCGCAATGAGGCCGGACTGATCGATCGGGCCGAGCGCTATGACTGGAGCGCCGCAAGGCGCGAGGGGCGTGTGCGCCTCAGCGGTCTCGCGCCCAATGAGAAGACGCGCCGTGAGATCATCGGTCTCGCCCGCGGGACATTCCCAAGCAGCGAGATCCAGGACCGGCTGACACTGGCGCGTGGGGCGCCTGCGCTCGACATCTGGCTCGGCGGCGTCGGCTTCGCCTTGAAGCAGCTCACGCTTCTGCGGTCCGGAACCATACGCCTCGAAGGGACCGAGCTCACCATAAGCGGCGAAGCGAACGATTCGGGCAGCTACCGGGCCTTGAAGGCATCGCTCGCTGGCGGCCTGCCGCCCGGCATCAGTCTCAAGGCGGATCGGGTGGAACCTCCGGTCGCCAACCCCTACGTCTGGACGGCGCGGCTCACGGACGGCCAGCTCGATCTGCGCGGATCCGTTCCGAGCGAACAGGTGCGCGAAGCCCTGTTGGCGATCGCCAGGCAGGATGCGCCGCAAGTGCGTGCGACGGATTCCATGGCGGCGGCGCGCGGCGAGCCCGATGGCTGGCTGGGCGTGGTGCAGGCCATGCTCCGCGAACTGTTGAAACTCGAGGAGGGGACCCTCGAGCTGCGCGATCAGGTGGTCTCGCTCAATGGCGTGGCGCAGCGTGAGGCGACCGCCGAGGACGTTCGCGCGAAGCTCAAGGACGGCGCCCCGGCGGCCTTCCGCGTCACGGATCGCATTACTTTCCGCGAGCCCACGCTCAAGCCGATCGCTGCCTATCGGACCGCGATGAGCCTCGAGAATGGCACCATCACACTGGTGGGCTTCGTGCCGAGCGAGGCTGCGCGCGCCGCGCTGGCGAGCCTCGTGCAAGCGCGACTCTCGGGCGTGAGCATTGTCGATCAGCTCGAACTCGGCGCGGGTGCGCCTCCTGGCTGGCAGCGGTGTCTGGATGTGGGGCTTGCCGCGCTGGCGAAGGTTGGCGGCGGGCGCCTTGATCTCACAATACGGCGTCTCCTCATCGAGGGCGTGACTGACAACGACGCCGTCGCGCGCGCGCTTCCAGGCGAGCTACAGACCGCTGCCGGCCGCGATTGCGATACCGATGTGCGCCTCTCCGTAAAGGCGACGTCGGAGCCCAATCTGCGATGGTCGGCTGACGCAGGACTTCAGGGCGACATCGTCCTCGAAGGTCAGGTGCCGAGTGCGGCTGTGCGCGATCAGTTGATGTCGACGGCGGCACGGCTCTTCGACGGCCGCACTATCGTCGACCGCATGGAGATCGTCAGCAGCTCCTCCGAGAAGTGGACGCGCGCGGCATTGGCCGGGCTGACGCAGCTCGCGCGCCTGCGGCTCGGGCGGGTGGAGATCGCCAATCATTCCCTTCGCCTCGAAGGCGACGCGCGTGACGTGGCCGTGCAGGCGGCCATCCGCGATGCGCTCGCCCGGGATGTGCCGGAGGGCTATACGACGCGCGACGCAATTGCCGTTCGCTCCGATGCGGTGATCGCTTCAGAGGAGCTGGCACGGCGCACGGCCGAGGAAAGCGCGAGGAAGCGCGCAGCGGCGGCCGAGGCCGAGGCCCGTCGACAGGCGGAGGAGGATGCGCGACGGGCAGCGGAAGCAGCCGCAGCGCAGACCCGCGCCGACCTCGAAGCTCGTCAGCGCGTTGAGGAGGAGCGTCGAAGGCGTGCGGCCGAGGAAGCGCAGCGCGCAGCTGAGATCGCGGCGCGCGAGCGTGCTGAAGCCGAAGCCCGGCAGCGTGCCGAGTCCGAGACGCGGCGACAGGCTGAGGAGGCTGCGCGCAAAGCGCGTCAGGCTCAGGCGCTCAAGGAGATCGAGGAGCAGGCGCGCAAAGATGCCGAGGCCGAGGCGTGCCAGAAGGCGCTCCGCACGGTTTCCAATGAAGGCGTGATCCTGTTTTCGCGTGCAAGCGCCGTGCTCGACCGGCGCAGTCTGCCGACGCTGCGCCGCCTCGCGCAGGCTGCCGAAGCCTGTCCTGATGTCATGATCGAGATCGAGGGGCACACCGACTCCGAAGGTGCCGATGAGCGCAACCAGCCGCTCTCCGAGCGACGTGCCCAAGCCGTTGCCGACTACCTCGCCGAGCGGGGCGTGCCGGCTCAGCGCATGAAGGCTGTCGGTTACGGCGCCTCGCAACCTGTCGTACCCAACGATACGCCGGAAAACATGGCTCGCAATCGCCGCATCGAGTTCACCGTCAAGCCGAAGTGATTTCGCAACGAGGATCCGCAGATGGATTACCTGCTGCAGCACATGGTCTTCTACGTCGTCTGCGCCTTCGTGTTCGGTGTTCTCGTCGGCTGGGGTAGCTGCCGCCGACGCGAGGATCGTTGACGTCATGAGCCGATCGAGGATCGTGGTTCGGAGTGCATTTGAATGATCGCGCTGACGTGGCAGACGATGCTCCTTCTGACGATCGCGTATTTCGCGGGCTGCATCGTCGGATGTCTGGCCCGCAAGCTGGTCGGTGCCGGCCCTGCGATCGCTCCAGAGCCCGCTTTCGAGGCCGCCGCACCTGTCCCCATGGCGCCGCCGCCCGTGCGCGAAGTTGCTCGTGTGGCTGCCACGCCGGCTGTCGAGGTTGAGCCTCCGGCGCCGGTCTCGCGGCCGATGCCCGGCGCTGCCCCCCCGAAGGCCTTCCGCCGCGCCGACACCGATACGCCGGACGACGTTGTGCCCGTCGAACCGCCTGTCGAGCCCCCACCCCCTCCCGCGCGGCGGGAGCCGCTGCCAGTGCGGGAAGCGCCGCCGGCAACTACTGTCGAGCCGCCTCTCTCCGCGGCAGCCGCCGTTGCCGCTGCTGTGGCGGAGCGTATGGCTGTGCCGACGCCGCCCGTTGCGCCCGAGCCGGCGCCTGTCGCCGGCGACGATCTCACGCGTATCCGCGCGATCGATGCGGAGCTGGCTGCGAAGCTCAACGAACTCGGCGTGAGCCAGTATGCCGACATTGCCGGTTGGACCGGCGACGATGTCCGCACAGCCAGCGAGTTGCTCGGTTTCAGCGGCCGCATCGAACGCGAGAACTGGATCGAGCAGGCGCAGATTCTCGCCCGCGGTGGCGCGACGTCCTACGCGACCGGCCTTGTGAGCGATGCCATCAGAACAGAGGCGCCCGTCGACGCGCCGGCACCGCCCGATCGCGGTCCGGAGGTTCCTGCGCGCGCTGCATTCGCCGAGCCGCAGCCAGCGGCGCCACCGCCTGCGGCCGTGCCGGCCAAGGTCAGCGATCGGGACAATCTCCAACGCATTGGTGGCATCAGTGCCGAGATCGAGGACGTGCTCAACGCGCACGAGATTACGCGCTACTCGCAGATCGCCGGTTGGAGTGCCGAGGACGTCCAGCGCGTCGAGGGATTGTTCGGCTTCAGTGGTCGAGTGAGACGCGAGAACTGGATCGAGCAGGCACAGATCCTGGCCAAGGGCGGTGCTACGGCCTATTCGCGCACCTTCGATGAGCGTGGCGGCCCTCCGCCACCAGTGACCGTGATGCCTGTCGCGGCAGCGCTACCCTCGCACGAGATTCCGCCCGCGATCGTCGTCGCAGAGGCTGCGCCCGAGCCTCCGCCGCTACCTGCGCCGGTTGCGGAGCCTGAGCCCGCGGTTATTGAAGATGACGTTGCCGAGCGCGCGCCGGATCTTTCAGGTATGCGCTCCGTGCGCTCGGAGGCCTTCCGCGCGCCGGACAGCATGGCAGCTGCACCATCCGCAGCACCGGACGACCTCAAGCGCATTCGCGGCATTGGTCTGCTGATCGAGCGCAAGCTCAACGCCATGGGCGTCTCCACATACGAGCAGATCGCCAACTGGACGGCCGATGACGTGAGCACAGTCAACGCCAAGCTCGAGTTCAAGGGGCGCATCGAGCGCGAGAACTGGATCGAGCAGGCGCGTATTCTCGCTTCGGGCGGACAGACGGATTTCTCGCGGCGGTTCGAGCGCGGCGAAGTCTAAAGCGTCGGACCTTAGATGCGACCCACGCCTGGGCCGGTCTCAAAGTCGCATCTAGGTCCAAAGACGCTTTAGAGACATTGTGTTCTAAAGCAACTTTGGACTTGAAATTCACTCCCTGACTAGCTGCGAGTTGAGGTGAATGTCAGTCCGTTGCTTTAGTTGCCGCTCGTTTGATTCAAAGCCCGCGTGTCCGCGCTGGTTCGTTTAATGTTTTTGAGCAGGGGCATTTTGAAATGCGCTCATTGCTGCACGCATGGCTCGTCTTTGTCGTCGCCATCTTCTGTTGGACCGAGGTGGCCAGCGCGCAAAAGCGCGTTGCCCTTGTGATCGGCAATTCCGCCTACACCCATACGGCAACGCTGGCCAATCCCAAGAACGATGCCGGCGATGTTGCGGCCGCGCTCGCGAGTTTCGGCTTCGAGATCGTCGAAGGCTATGACCTCGACAAGCCCGCGTTCGATCGCACAGTCCGGGCTTTTGCGAACGCGCTGCAGAATGCCGAGGTCGGCGTGTTCTTCTACGCCGGTCACGCCCTCCAGGTTCAGGGACAGAACTACCTCGTTCCCGTCGATGCCGAGCTCGCTGCCGCTGCAGCGCTCGACTTCGAGATGGTCCGCCTCGATCTCATCCAGCGCACCATGGAGAGCCAGGCGCGCACCAACATCCTCTTCCTCGATGCGTGCCGCGACAACCCGCTCGCGCGGAATCTCGCACGCTCTATGGGCACGCGCTCCACGAGCATCGGTCACGGCCTCGCGAGTGTGGAAGCGGGTATCGGCACGCTGATCAGCTTCTCTACGCAGCCCGGCAATGTCGCGCTCGACGGTGGCGGACGGAATTCGCCCTTTGCGGGGGCGCTGGTGCGCAACATGCGCGCGTCGAGCGACGATCTCGGCACACTCCTCATTGGCGTGCGCAATGATGTCATGAAGGCGACGGGCAACAAGCAGGTACCTTGGGAGCACTCCTCGCTGACAGGCCGCTTCTACTTCAATCCGACTGCGCAAGTGCCATCGGGGCCCTCGGCTGCACCGCCGACGGCAGCAGCGCCGCGCGATGAGGCCGCCGAGGCCTGGGCCGCTGCCAAGGAGAGCACGAGTTCTGCCGTGCTTCAGGCCTTCATCGCGCGCTTCGGCAATTCGTTCTATGCCGAGCTCGCGAAGGAACGCTTGCAGGGGCTGCAGAGCAGTCAGTCCGCTGCGACGCCGTCATTGCTCGCACCGTCGCCTCCCGACGCGCGCGCGAGTTCGCCACAGCCCGGCTCCCTGCCGAGCGACCCATGGACGCTCACCGGCAACAACTCCCTCGATCTGCTCGACGGCCGCGTGCTGTTCTCCATGATCGGTACGCCGCATGGAGGGCGCCGGGATCTGGTTGGCGTCCGCGTGAACGGAATGACCGCGAGTCTCGGCGTGGGCCAGTTCGTGCATCTGAGCCGGCCGGGCGAGGTGTGCGGCATCTTCCTTCGCGAAATCCATGCGAAAACGCGGGGCGCGGATTTCCAGCTTCTGTGTGGCGCGGCTTTCGGCGATCCGCCGCAGGACCGAGCGCGCGAAGCCGTCGTACTGCCGGAGAAGGCGCCGCAGGCGGAAGTTCTCACTCTTGAAAAGGGAACGAGCCACGAGTTCCAGGTCGGTCGCGCCAGCGCCCTCGTCACCTTCGTTGCATCCCCCTTCCGTGGTCGCCGCGACCTTGTAGGCGTGCGTATCCAGGGTGAGGACAAGCCGCTGGCGATCGGCGAGAGAGCCGAAGCTTATGTTGGCGATCGCGAGTGCTTGCTCGTGCTGCGTCAGATCCATGCCGGTTTCAAGACCGCCGAATTCCAGTGGCAGTGCTGATCGGCGCGGTAAGATCTAGAGCAGCGTGTCTCGATAAGGCACGATAAGATCTGGTCCCTCGTTGCGCGCATTGTTGAGACGAGGATCGACGGGCACGTGCTCGAGCAGCTCCGCCGGCGCAGGGCGCAGCATCTCCACGGCCTTCTCGGCATTGAAGCCACGCGTATCGAGCCAAGCATCGAAGTGCTCGGGGCTAAGGATAGCCGGCATCCGGTCATGAATGGACGACGTGCTCTCGTTGGCGGCGACGGTCAGAATGGCCATGGTGTCGATCTCGCTGCCATCGGCGCCGAGCCAGCTCTCCCAAAGCCCCGCAAGTGCCATGAGGCCGCCGTCGGGCCGCCGGATGAGATGCGGCTGGCGTGCGCCGGATTTGCCAGTCCATTCGTAGTAGCCGTTGGCCGGAACGAGGCAGCGACGGTGGCGCATGGCGCCGCGGAAGGAGGCCTTCTCGGCTGCGCTCTCGGCCCGGGCGTTGATCATGAGAGAGAGGCGGGTCGGATCTTTGGCCCAGGAGGGAATGAGCCCCCAGCGAACGAGAGTCATCTCGCGGTTGCGGACCTCGTTCAGGCGGACGATCAGGACCGGCTGGGTCGGCGCAATGTTGTAGCGGGGTGGGTAGGGTTCGCCGTTCGTAACCCTAAAATAGGTTCGTACGGCCTCCAGTGGCGTAGTAAGATTATAGCGTGAGCACATAGACTTACTCCTCGCGGCAGGCGACGCCGGCCGATCGCCCCAGCCATGCACGCACGCCCCTTGGGGTTGGCCCTTTCTTGCTCTAACGTCCCGCACAAATCAAACAGCGCCCGCGCATTCGCCCGGCCCGGGCCAGGGGATCGATCATGACACGAGAAACGGCTGTCGCCCGAGCCCTCGAGTATTTCGATGATCAGCCGAACGGCTATTTCGCCGATCTCGCGCGCTGGGTGGCCGTGCCGACCGAGAGCCAGAATCCGGATCGCCTCGGCGTGCTCGGCGCGTACCTCGAGACCGTGATCAGTCCCGAGTTCGAAGCGCTCGGCTACACGATCAAGATCTACTCCAATCCGCTTCCCGGCTGCGGACCGGTGCTGCTCGCGACGCGCATCGAGGATCCGAACCTCCCGACCATCATTGCCTATGGCCACGGCGATGTCGTGCTGGGTATGGAGGGGCGCTGGGCGAACGGCCGTGATCCCTGGAAGCTCTCCTTCGAGGGCGAGCGCGTGTATGGCCGCGGCGTCGCCGACAACAAGGGCCAGACGCTCGTCCATGTTGCGGCACTGCGCGAGGTCATGAAGGCGCGCGGCGGCAAGCTCGGCTTCAATCACAAGTTCCTCATCGAGACAGGCGAGGAGAATGGATCGAAGGGCCTCAAGGACATCATCGAGGCCAACAAGGCGGACTTCGCGGCGGATGGCTTCCTCGCGTCTGACGGGCCGCGCACGGAGATCGGCAAGCCGAACGTCACACTCGGCAACCGCGGGTGCTGCAACTTCACCTTGAGCGTCGATCTGCGCGAGGGCGGCCATCACTCCGGAAACTGGGGCGGGCTGCTCGCCAACCCGGGCGTCATTCTCGCACACGCCATCGCGAGCATCATCGATGAGCACGGCCGCATCCAGGTCGATGGCTGGCGGCCGGAGATTCCCGGGCACGTGCGCGAAGTGCTGACGGGCATCGACCGCGATGGTGGACCGCGCTCGCCGAAGGTGGATGACTATTGGGGCGAGCCGGGCCTCACGCGCATCGAGAAGATCTCGGCCTTCAACTCCTTCGAAGTATTGGCCTTCGAGACCGGCAATCCGGCTAAGCCCGTCAATGCCGTGCCGCCCAAGGCGAGTGCCGTCTGCGCGCTGCGCTATGTCGTCGGCACGGACGAGAACGCGATCGAGAGCAATCTCCGGCGCCATCTCGATGCGAAGGGCTTCACGAATGTGAAGGTCGAGCCGCCGCCTGCGAGCAACAATGGCCGCTTCTATGCGAGCCGCACGGATCACCGCCATGCCTGGCCGCAGTGGGTCAAGGGCGCGGTCGAGCGCAACTCCAACCAGCCTTGCGGAATCCTGCCGAACGGTGGCGGCTCCAACATGACGTACATGCTGCAGTACATCATCGGCATGCCGTGCGTGTGGCTGCCGTTGAGCTATGCCGGCTGCTCACAGCACGCGCCCGACGAGCACATCCTGATGCCACTCATGCGGGAAGGAATGCGGCACGTGACGGGCATCTATTGGGATCTCGGCGACAAACAGACAGGTTATCGGCCATGACGGAGCTATGTGATCTTTCGGCGGTGGAGTTGCGCCGCCTCATCGGCCGCAAGAAGATCTCGCCGCTCGAGCTTCTTGACAGTTGCCTCATGCGCATCCGCGCGACCGACGGCGCGATCAACGCCATGGTTGCGCTCGACGAGAAGGCCGCGCGCAAGGCTGCGCGTGATGCCGAGAAGGCCGTCATGCGTGGCGACGATCTCGGGCTTCTGCACGGGCTACCTCTCGGCGTGAAGGATCTGTCGGACACGGCAGGCCTCAAGACCACCTACGGCAGCCTGATCTACAAGGACAACGTGCCGAAGAAGGACAGCGTGATGGTGGCGCGCGTGCGCGCGGAAGGCGCCATCATTGTCGGCAAGACCAACACGCCCGAGTTCGGCGCCGGTGCCAACACCAAGAACAAGGTTTATGGCGCGACCGGCAATCCCTTCGATCCTGAGAAGACGTCCGCGGGCTCGTCGGGCGGCTCGGCGGCGGCGCTCGCGGTCGGCCAAGTGCCGATCGCGACGGGCTCCGACTACGGCGGCAGTCTCAGGACGCCCGCGGCTTTCTGTGGCGTTGCCGGGTTCAGGCCTTCTCCTGGCCTCGTGCCATCGGAGCGCCCTGTCTCGCTCAGTCCGTTTCCGGTCACCGGCCCCATGGGGCGCACGATCGAGGATCTTCATCTGCTGCTCAAGGCGCAGGCCGACGGCGACAAGATCGATCCCTTTGCCGGGAGCGGCAGCGAGGAACTGCCCGAAACGCTCGGCAACATCGATCTGGGCTCGATCCGTGCGGCCTTCTCGACGGATCTCGGCTGCGCTCCCGTGGATGCCGACATTGCCGCGCTCTTCGAGCAGCGCACGCGTACATTCCGCTCGGTTTTTGCCGAGACGAGCAACCGCCATCCCGACTTCACGAACGTGCACGAGGCCTTCGAGATCCTGCGCGGTGTGAATTTCGTGGCGGCGCATCGCGAGCGGCTCGAAAAGCATCGCGATCTGCTCGGCCCCAATGTCATCGACAATACCGAGCGCGGCTTGAAGTATTCGCTCGGCGATGTTTCCTGGGCCAATGTCGAGCAGACCAAGATCTACAAGCGCTATCTCGAATTCTTCGATGAGGTCGACGTTCTGATCTGTCCGGCAGCGGCGGTGTCGCCCTTCCCGCACGCGCAGCTCTATGTGGACACGATCAACGGCGAGAAGATGCCGACGTACATGCGCTGGCTCGCAATCGCTTACGCCCTGACCACCGCGCTTCCTGCTGTCGCTGTCATCCCCTGCGGCGTTGATCATCTGGGGATGCCTTTCGGCATTCAGGTGGCCGGCCCGAATGGTTCAGATGCCATGGTGCTCGAAGTCGCCCACGCGCTGGAGCAGGTGCTGGCCGGGAATCCGGACACGGTGCGGCCCATTCCCGATCTGGCGAAGCTTGCTCCGACCTGAGAGGAGATGACGAAAATCGCGATGAGCGCCGAAAATTCATCGGTCACACAACTTCTGGCCGCGGCGACGTTCTCTGCCGAGCGTCATCGCGATCAGCGGCGTAAGGGCGAGCGCGTGACGCCCTACATCAATCATCCCCTCGAAGTCGCGGAGCGCATCGCGCGCATCGGCGGCGTGCATGACATCGAGGTCCTGGTTGCGGCCATTCTGCACGACACGATCGAGGATACCGAGACCACCGCCGAGGAGATCGAGCAGCAATTCGGTCCGACGGTCGCATCGCTGGTGCTCGAGGTGACGGACGATCGCTCGCTCACCTCCATGGAAAGAAAACGCCTGGAGATCGAGCACGCACCTCTGCTCACGCCGCGCGCCAAGCTCATCAAGCTTGCCGACAAGATCTGCAATGTCGCCGACACCGAGGCCAATCCGCCGACGAGCTGGACGCGCCAGCGCCGCCGTGACTATCTCGACTTTGCCGAGCAGATCGCATTGGGATGCCGGGGGACGAATGCTGCGCTGGATGCCGAGTTCGACCGCGTGCTGGCCAGTGCACGGGCCCATCTGAGCTGAGACACTGTCAGCTTCTTACTTGTCCCATCGACCACTGGTGATCCGCGGCAAGTGTGCGGTATCCGCGACGTAGAGATACACCCAGGTCTCCAGCGTCTCGCCGCTCTGCAGCCGCACGGTCCGCCGCACGCGCTCGTACTCGCCTTGGCGCCGATGGCCGGGCGTGATGCCCTCATAAGGATCGAGCCAGACGAAGATGCTCTCGGCATCGTCGAGACGCAGAACCTCGCCCTGGACGACGTCCGATGGCTGGGCGGCCGCGATCATGACCGGGAATGTGCCGAGATCGAAGAGGCGACCAGGAATGGTCGCCTCGCCGAGACTGGTGCTTACCTTCTTGAGGCGGGCCCGCATGTCCGCCCCAAGCTCACCGCGCGCCCGCGTCAGCAGAGTGCCGTAGACGAAAAGGAGGTCGTTCCTCTCGCTCATTCGCGGACCTGGTGGACCTCGATGATGTTGCCGGCCGGGTCATAGAAGAAGATCTGCTCCCAGCCCTTCATGGCCCAGGCGCCAAAATCCGAGTAGGGGATCCCCTTCGCTTCCAGGCGTTTCTTGAAGGCCGCGATGTCGTCCGTGCGGAAGGCAAGATGGCCCCTCTCCAGCGGATTGACGGCCTGCCCGGTCTTGAAGCCGATCTTGAGATCCTGCTCGGCGAGGTGGAACTGGGTCGCCTCATTGCGCCCATCCGAGAGGAAAGACACGTTTCCGGCGTAGCCCTGCTCCTTGTCCCGATTTCCCGCGAGTCCGGGCTCGGTCTTCATCTCCATCACATCCCGGTAGAACGCATCGAGACCAGGGACGTCCTTGGTGCACAGATTTACGTGGTGGAACTTGATCTGCATGCTCGTCTCCTGGTTGTTTCCTCGTTGTTCCTGTTCATCCCGCCAGTGCCGGCGGTTGGGGCGGCCCGTCCGGGATTGATATTGCACGCCTCATGGGAGCGCGGTCAGGGCCGCACCGTCAAGGCTGATGAGCCGCCAGCGGGCGCCTCGGCGGTGCGCGGAGGGCACGACGGGAAACTTCCCTGGCGGCCTCTCCCCGCCTCTTTGCCGCGGCCTATAGCCAAGCGTGAGCGGCTGCAATAGAAAGCGGCCCCATGCCCAAGCGTACAGACATCAAATCGATTCTCATCATTGGTGCCGGCCCGATCGTCATCGGCCAAGCCTGCGAATTCGATTACTCGGGGACCCAGGCGTGCAAGGCGCTCCGGGCCGAGGGCTACCGCATTATCCTCGTCAATTCCAATCCGGCGACGATTATGACGGACCCGGATCTGGCAGACGCGACCTATATCGAGCCGATCACGCCCGAGATCGTCGCCATGATCATCGAGAAAGAGCGGCCCGACGCTCTGCTCCCGACCATGGGCGGACAGACGGCACTCAACACCGCACTGGCGCTCGCCAGGATGGGCGTGCTCGAAAAGTTCGGCGTCGAGATGATCGGCGCGCGCGCAGAGGCCATCGACAAGGCAGAGGACCGCAAGCTTTTCCGCGAGGCCATGGACCGTATCGGCCTGGAAAGCCCGCGCGCAGCCATTGCGTCCTCGCCGCCGATCCGTGACGCGGAAGGCAATATCGTCAGGTACGACACGGCGACTGGCCACGCCGAAGCCATGCGGCTTCTGGATACCATCGGCTTGCCTGCCATCATCCGTCCCGCCTTCACGCTCGGCGGCACGGGCGGCGGCGTCGCCTACAACCGGGAAGAGTTCGAGCAGATCGCCCGCTCGGGCATCGATGCCTCGCCGGTCGGGCAGATCCTCATCGACGAGAGCCTGCTCGGTTGGAAGGAGTACGAGATGGAGGTCGTCCGCGACAAGGCGGACAACTGCATCATCATCTGCTCCATCGAGAACGTCGACCCCATGGGCGTGCATACGGGGGACTCGATCACCGTCGCCCCGGCGCTCACGCTTACGGACAAAGAATACCAGATCATGCGCAATGCCTCGATCGCGGTACTACGCGAGATCGGGGTGGAGACGGGCGGCTCGAACGTGCAGTTCGCCGTGAATCCGGACGACGGGCGCCTCGTCGTCATCGAGATGAACCCGCGCGTGTCGCGCTCGTCCGCGCTGGCATCCAAGGCCACGGGCTTTCCGATTGCAAAAATTGCGGCCAAGCTCGCTGTCGGCTACACGCTCGACGAGCTGGAGAACGATATAACCGGCGGCGCCACGCCTGCTTCCTTCGAGCCGACCATCGACTACGTGGTCACGAAGATCCCGCGCTTTGCCTTCGAGAAGTTCCCGGGTGCCGATCCCACGCTGACGACCGCGATGAAGTCCGTTGGCGAGGTCATGGCCATCGGCCGCACCTTCGGCGAGAGCCTGCAGAAGGCCCTGCGCGGCCTCGAAACCGGCCTCACCGGCCTCGATGACGTGACATTCGAGGGGCTGGGCGGCAGCGACGACAAGAACGTCGTGCGGGCCGCGCTCGCCCATCCGACACCGGATCGCCTTTTGAAAGTCGCGCAGGCCATGCGCATGGGCGTCGACCACGAGCAGATCTATGCCTCCTGCCGCATCGACCCGTGGTTCCTCGCGCGTATGCAGGAGATCATCGACGAGGAGGCTCGCGTCATCGCGCACGGGCTTCCGGAGAACGTGGAGGCGCTGCGCGACCTCAAGGCCATGGGCTTCTCGGACGCGCGGCTAGCGAAGCTTGCGCGCAAGAAGGAAGCGGACGTGCGCGCGCTGAGGAAGAAGCTCGGCCTCGTGCCGGTCTTCAAGCGTATCGACACCTGCGCTGCCGAGTTCGCCTCGCCGACGCCCTACATGTACTCGACCTACGAGCGCGGGCTGTTCGATGCACCCGTCTGCGAAGCCTATCCGACGGACAAGAAGAAGATCGTGATTCTCGGCGGTGGGCCGAACCGCATTGGCCAAGGCATCGAGTTCGATTACTGCTGCTGCCACGCCTGCTTTGCGCTCACGGATGCCGGCTTCGAGACCATCATGGTCAACTGCAACCCGGAAACCGTCTCGACGGACTATGACACCTCGGACCGGCTCTACTTCGAGCCGCTCACCGCCGAGGATGTGCTCGAGATTATCCGCGTCGAGCAGTCGAACGGCACGCTCGCGGGCGTGATCGTCCAGTTCGGTGGCCAGACACCGCTGAAGCTCGCGCAGGCGCTCGAAGATGCCGGCGTGCCGATCCTCGGTACGTCGCCCGATGCGATCGATCTCGCTGAGGACCGCGATCGCTTCAAGGCCCTCATCGACAAGCTCGGGCTCAAGCAGCCCGAGAGCGGCATCGCGCGCTCGCCCTCCGAGGCCCGCGCTGTCGCCGACGGCATCGGCTATCCGATAGTGATCCGGCCGTCCTACGTGCTCGGTGGCCGCGCCATGGAGATCGTCGCCGATGGCGGCGAGGTGGACCGCTACATCCAGCGTCTCTCCGCGACGCTCGACCGGCCCTCCGAGCTCATCGTCTCCGAGAGCCGGCCACTGCTCATCGACCGCTATCTCTCAGGCGCGATCGAGGTCGATGTGGATTGCCTGAGCGACGGCAAGGACACGTTCGTTGCCGGCATCATGGAACATATCGAGGAGGCGGGCGTTCACTCCGGCGACTCAGCCTGCTCGCTTCCGGTCCACTCGCTCGACAGCGCCATCGTCATCCGCCTCGAGAAGCAGACCCGCGACCTGGCGTTGGCGCTTAACGTGGTCGGGCTCATGAACGTCCAGTACGCGATCAAAGGCAAAGAGATCTACGTCATCGAGGTGAACCCGCGGGCGAGCCGTACGGTGCCGTTCGTCGCCAAGGCCATCGGGCTTCCGGTCGCGAGCATCGCGGCGCGGATCATGGGCGGGGCGTCGCTCAAGAGCTTCGGCCTCAAGCCGCGCAAGCTCGATCACATCGCGGTCAAGGAAGCGGTGTTCCCCTTTGCCCGCTTCCCTGGCGTGGACCCCATCCTAGGACCGGAGATGCGCTCGACGGGCGAGGTCATGGGCATCGATACGGATTTCGGGCTCGCCTTTGCCAAGAGCCAGCTCGGCGCCGGCCAGTCCCTGCCCGACAAGGGCACGGTCTTCGTGTCGCTCAAGGAAGCGGACAAGGACGGCATTCTGGGCGCCATGCGGGAACTCGTCGATATGGGCTTCCGCATTCTCGCGACGCGGGGCACCAAGCGTCACCTCGAGCAGCACGGCATTCCCTGCGAACACGTGAACAAGGTTCTGGAAGGCCGCCCGCACATCGTCGACGCCATGAAGAATGGGGACGTGGACCTCGTTTTCAATACAACCGAGGGTGCCAAGGCGCTGGCCGACTCCAAGGACATCCGGCGCACGGCCTTGCTCAACCGCATTCCCTATTGTACGACTCTTGCAGGAGCGATCGCCGTAACCGGTGCCATTAAGGCCCTGCGACGCGGTCACCTTAAAGTAGCGCCACTTCAGGCCTATATTAGCCGCACCGCCTGAGGCCCTTGCCAAGGGGGTCCGGACGGGGGAAGCTGGCGTTATTCCCGTGGATTGTTGCGACTGATTCGGCGGTATCGGCTAGGTGCCGGGCCGGTTGGGAGACTTGGATATGGCGATGGAAAAGGTTCCGATGACGACCGAGGGCTTCCAGAAGCTCGAGACGGAGCTGCACCGCCTCAAAGCGGTGGAACGTCCACGGATTATCCAGGCCATCGCCGAGGCACGCGCGCACGGAGACTTGAGCGAGAACGCGGAGTACCACGCGGCCAAGGAGGCCCAGGGGCTGAATGAGTCCAGGGTCGCCGACCTCGAGGACAAGCTCTCGCGCGCCGAGGTCATCGATACGACCAAAATGTCCGGCGACAAGATCAAGTTCGGCGCAACCGTCAGCCTCATCGACGAGGACACCGACGAGAAGGTCAAATACAAGATCGTCGGCGAGACGGAAGCTGACGTCCGCGAGGGCAAGGTGTCGATCAGCTCGCCGATCGCGCGCGCGCTCATCGGCAAGGGCAAGGGCGAGAACGTCGAGGTGACGACGCCCAAGGGCTCAAAGTCCTACGAGATCGTCAAGGTCGAGTGGAAGTAGTCCCGGGCTCACGGTCTCCGCGCAGCAAATTCACAACAGCCGGCCGCCACTCCGACAGGAGGGCGGCCGCGATTATTTTTGGCCCTCGCCCTCGCCGCGGTCGATGGGCGATTCTGCTGGTTTTCTCGGCACATCCGGCCGTTTCGAGACCTGATTGCAGAAAAGTAACTTGAACGCAGATTACTGCTTGGTTTTAAGGGCGGTTGTCCGTTAGACAGCCCCACAGCCTTTTGTTCAGAGCGGCACGAACGTGGAAGGGCGGCGTGCCGGCGAGCTGAGGTGCCTCGAAGTCTTGTCTATTGGGAGGAAGGTTCTAATGAAGCGTCTACTTGCGCTCACGGCGGGTGTTGCCGTGGCATTCAGCGTGGCGGCGGCTGTTGCGCAGACCAAGCAGCTTTCGATTACTACGGGCGGAACCGGCGGCGTTTACTATCCGCTCGGTGGCGGCTTCGCCAGCATCATCGGCAAGAACATCCCGAACACGACGGCTGCCGCGGAAGTGACGGGCGGTTCGGTCGCCAATCTGCAGCTCATCGGCTCGGGCCGCGCGGACATCGCATTCGCTCAGGTGGATGCATCGTGGGATGCCATCAACGGTACCGACAAGTTTACGAGCGGCAAGCTGCCGATCCAGGCACTCACCGTCATGTACCCGAACCACATGCACGTCGTGACCATCGACGGCACCGGCATCACCAAGATCGAGGACATCAAGGGCAAGCGCGTTTCGACCGGCTCGCCGGGCAGCGCCACCGAGGTGTTCGCATTCCGCGTCATCGAGGCGGCCGGCCTCGACAAGGACAAGGACATGAAGCGTGAGCGTCTCGGCGTCGCCGAGAGCGTCAACGCGATCAAGGATAAGAAGATCGACGCCTTCTTCTGGGTCGGAGGACTGCCGACTGCCGCGGTGACGGACCTTGGCGCAACGCCCGGCGTGAAAATCCGCTTGATCGACATCGCGCAGAACGTCGACAAGATGGTGGCCAAGTACGGCAAGATCTACTCGGCGACCGTCATCCCGAAGGGTACTTACGGCGGGCAGGAGACCGACAACAAGAACGTGGCCGTCTGGAACATCATGGCGGTCAACGCGAGCATGCCGGCTGATCTCGCCTATCAGCTTACCAAGCTGATGCTGGAGAAGCGCGAAGAGCTGGCGCTTACGCACAAGGAAGCCTTGAACATCAAGGTCGAGAACCAGACCCAGGCCAAGGCGGGCGTCCCGTTCCATCCCGGCGCGCTCAAGTATTTCGCCGAGAAGGGCATCAAGGTCGACTGACCTCGTCTCGTCTACAAAATGAAAAGCCGCCGGCGCTTCATGCTCCGGCGGCTTTGCCTATAAGAGCCGGCGCGCAACGACGCCTCTGAGCATCCGGGAAGGAGCACTCAATGAGCCAGGAACAGGGGAGCGTTTCGTCGGTCTCGGCGGCGAATGCCGGTGAGCTGAGCGAGGACGCGCGCAAGGCCGTCGAGAAGTACATCGAAGAGGAGGAGGGTGCGGTCAATCGCGTAGGCGGCTGGGTCGGCTACTTCATCACCGGCATCGCCATCGCCTCGACGCTGTTCCATCTCTACGCGGCCTACGACATCGTGCCGACGCACATCCTGCGCCCAGGCCATGTCGGCATCGTGCTCGTTCTTGTCTTCCTGCTGTTTCCGATCGCCGCCCGCTATCGCGACCAGATCCGCTGGTGGGACTGGATCTTCGCCGCTGCCGCTGCCGGGACCGTAATTTACATACTCGCGCAAGGCGCGGATTTCGGCGACTACGCCACGGCGCCAACGCCTGTCCAAGTTTGGGTCGGCGTTCTCTTTATCGCACTCGTACTCGAGGCGACGCGGCGGACGACCGGCATCATCATGCCGATCGTCGCGATCTCCTTCATGCTCTACGTCATCTTCGGCAAGTATCTGCCGGCGCCATGGACGCACCGCGGCTACGACGTCGACCGCCTCGTTGCACATCTCTACATGACGCTCGAAGGCATCTTCGGCTCAGCCGTCGACGTCTCGTCGAGCCTGATTATTCTCTTCACGATCTTCGGTGCCATCTTGCAGGCCTCGGGCGCCGGCAAGTTTTTCATCGACTTCTCGTTCGCGGCCATGGGCGGACGGCGCAACTCAGCCGGCCGCGCGGTCGTGCTGTCGTCCTTCCTCATGGGCGGACCATCGGGCTCCGGCGTCGCGACGACGGTGACGATCGGGACTGTCGCGCATCCCATGCTCGCCAAGGCCGGCTACGAGAAGAATGCGGCCGGCGGCCTGCTAGCAGCGGGCGGTCTCGGCGCGATCATCTCGCCGCCCGTGCTCGGTGCCGCGGCCTTCCTGATCGCCGAATACCTCAAGATCTCGTACATCGAGGTCATCTGGATGGCGATCATCCCGACGCTGCTCTACTACTTCGGCATCTTCGTAATGGTCGAGCTCGACGCCAAGAAGTATGGCGCGGCCGGCAGTGACCTGATGGTCGAGAAGGGGACGCTCTGGAGGCTCACGAAGGGCTACTGGTTCCACTTCGGCTCGCTGATCTCGATCGTCGTGTTCATGCTCATGGGCTTCTCGCCCGTGCTCTCCGTCTTCTGGGCGACCATGATGGCGATCCTGGTCAGCTACTTCCGCTGGGACACGGCGCTCTGGCCGCGCAAGCTCGCCAAGGCCCTCCAGGAAGGGACGACCGGCGTCCTCAATGTTGCGCCGACCTGCGCGGCCGCAGGCATCATCGTCGGCAGCGTCACGCTCACCGGGCTCGCGCAGAAGTTTGCCGATATCATCATCACGTATGCCGGCGGCAGCCTGATCCTCACGGCGATCTACACGTCGTTGATCGTCTGGATCGTCGGTCTCGCCGTGCCGGTGACGGCGTCCTACATCCTCTGCGCGGTGATCGCCGCGCCGGCCCTCATCAAGCTCGGCGTCCCCGACTTCGCCGCGCACATGTTCATCTTCTACTATGCCGTGCTCTCGGAGGTCTCGCCGCCGACGGCGCTGTCACCTTTCGCGGCCGCGGCCATCACCGGCGGCAATCCCTATAAGACGACGCTACAGTCGTGGAAGTACACGATGCCGGCATTCCTCGTGCCGTTCGTGTTCGTGCTCGATCCGCTCGGGATAGGGCTTCTGATGAAGGTGCCGCGGGATGGCAACTGGTTCGATGTTCTCGAGATCACCCTCGAGACGGGCGCCGGCATCGCGCTGCTCGCATTTGCCTTCCAGCGCTACTATCGCACGCGCACGAACGGCACCGAGACGGCACTCTTCGCGATTGCGGGCGTCTTGATGGTTCTGCCGACCATTGTTGCGGCCATGCTGAAGCCGATCATCGGTATCGATGTTTCGGGCTATATCCCACTGCTGCCCGCGCTTGGGCTGCACGTCGGATACAACGTCATCCTCGCCGTGTTGATCTTCTTCGCCGCTCATTCGATGCAGCGCATGCGAGGACCCGTGCCGGTGACGGGCTGAGATCTGGAAGGGCTTGGTGGGGCTGGAGCTGCGATGCTCAGCCCCGCCAGAATTCCGGTCGCAAGAGCACGAGCACGGTGAACAGCTCGAGGCGTCCGAGCAGCATCGCGGCTGAGAGCACCCACTTCGCGCCCGTCGGCAATGTCGCGAACGTGCCCGACGGGCCGACGATTTCGCCGAGGCCCGGACCGACGTTGGACACAGCTGTCGCGGCGCTCGAAAGCGCCGTGAGCAGGTCGAGACCCATAGCGGTCAGCAGCACGGTGAACAGGCCGATGGTGGCCAGATAGAGCGCCAGGAACGCGACGACGGAGAACGGCACGTCTTCAGGCAGTCGCCGGCCGTTATATAGCAGCGTGACGATGCGATTGGGGCTGATCAGGTGCTGAAGGTGCGCACGTGTGAGCAGCCAGGAAACCTGAATACGATAGATCTTGATGCCGCCGGACGTGGATCCTGAGCACCCGCCGACGAACATCAATATGAAGAAGATGCCAATCGCGAACGGCCCCCAGGTCGTGTAGTCGGCGGTCACGAAACCGGTCGTGGTGACGATCGATACCGCGTTGAACGTCGCCAGGCGCACGGCATCAAGAAGAGGGATGTCGCGCGTGAGCTCGAGATAGACGGCTAGAACGACCGACGTGGCAGCGAGCAGTTTGAACAGCCCGCGCACCTGTGCGTCTCGCCATAGTATCTCGCTGTTGCCGCGCATGGCCTTGATGTACACGACGAATGGCAAGGCTCCGAGGATCATGAATACGACGGCAGCCCAGTCCAGCGCGGGCGATTTGAAGTAGCCAAAGCTTGCGTCGTGAGTCGAGAATCCGCCCGTCGAGACGGTTGCCAGCGCATGGCAGATGGCGTCGAAGGGCGTCATGCCGAGCAGCATGTACGTGAATGTGCAGGCGACGAGCAGCAATCCGAAAACGCCGCATATTGCCGAGACGAGATGGTAGGTCCGCGGCATGACCTTCTCCGAGCGATCGGAGCTTTCGGTCTGGAAGAGCTGCATCCCGCCGATCCGCAGGAACGGCAACACGAGTATGGCGAACACGATGATGCCGATGCCGCCGATGCCTTGCAGAAGGGCGCGCCACAGCAGGATGCCGCGCGGCTGATTGTCGAGATTGACGATGACTGTGGCACCGGTCGCAGTCAGCGCCGAGACGGATTCGAAGTAGGCGTCGCCAATCGGGAGGCCGAGGCCTATGAAGGGAATTGCCGCGAATGCAGATACCAGCGTCCAGCTGAGCGTCGTAAGGAGGAAGCCCTCACGAAGTCCCGCCTTGACCGGTTTGCGGTCATAGGCAAAGAGCACCATGAGCACGCCGATGAAGAGCGTGACGAGCGCCGAGACGGCAAACACGAGCCCGCTTGAATGGCCGTCCGCGTAGTCGACGGCCATGGGCATCAGCATCGCCACAGCCACGAGGCAGACCATCAGGCCGAGGGCCAGAAGGATGGGGCGAAACTGGATCAACGGGTTCCCCGTCGACGGACGGCATTAGGGCTTTGCAGGCGCTTTGCCCGACTTGGCCTTGCGAACTCCAACACTCCTGCTGCTTTTGCACGGCCGGCTGTTCACATGGCAACTGAACTCCGAGGTCGTCGTCTTATCACAGTTAACGGTCTTGCTTACCGACTCGCTGTAGCGACCCCATGGTGAGCCGTATTCCCAGACTGTGAACGACTCCCAGCTCTGGATGGCTGCCTTTTCGGCATCCTTCTTGGTCTTGCCGGTGCCGTTCCCGTCGTGGGTGTGCGTTTCCATGCACGTCTTGCGTCCGACAGCTACCCACGAATGGATCGAGGCAAGTCCGGTCTCCTGAGCCTGAACAAGCGCCGGCGTTCCGGCGAGCCCAATCAGCACAGCCGCCCCCGCGGCCACCAAGCACGTACGCTTCATGATGTTTCCCAGCTCATTGCAAGTTGCCCGCAACGGCCGAAGCGCGCGGACCGACTCCATCTGCCCACTTGGAACATGCCTGATTTGGTCAAGACGATGCTATGGCGCGGAAGCTACAGTGCACCGCATTCCGTTGGAATGCTTCCAGGATCAGGTCGCCATATTTGACCGTTCGCACGGGTATCAGGTGACCACGAGGCGTTCCAGTGCCGCGCGGATGCCGGCCGGAATCGGCACGGGCTTGTTGGTCGCCCGCTCGACGAAAACATGCACGAGATGGCCTTCCACGCGGGCTTCATCCTCGCCCTCGCCGAATAGTCCGACTTCGTAGCGAACGGACGATTTTCCGAGTCGGCCGACCCTGAGGCCAGCATCGATTGCCTCCGGATAGGCGAACGAACGATGGAAGCGACACATCGTCTCGGCCATGATCCCGACGATCGGCGCGGTGTGAAAATCGAGGCCGCCGGGATCGATCAGATACCGGTTCACGACGGTGTCGAAGTACGAGTAGTACTCGACATTGTTCACGTGGCCGTAGACGTCGTTGTCCTTCCAGCGCGTCTGCACCGGCATGAACTGGGCGTACTGGTTGCGCCGCCCGGGCTCAGGCCGGCCTTCGGAAGGGGCATTGCTCATGCGGGTGCCTTCTTGCTCGCGCCACTCTTGACGGCAATGGCCATGATCTCGACGAGACAGCCGGGCGTGGCCATGCGCGCTTCGACGCAAGCGCGCGCCGGCAGGTTCTTCGGGTCCACCCACTCCAGCCAGACCGTGTTCATGGCATCACGGAAGCGGATATCCGACAGCCAGATCACGACCTGGAGGATGTGCGACTTGTCGCTGCCACAGAGGGACAGGTAGCGGTCGAGATCGCCGAGTGCCTGCCGCGTCTGCCCGCCGACGTCGAGGCTCTCGTCGTCGGCGATGCAGCCGGCCGTGAAGATCATATCCCCTGCCTCCACCACATTGGCGAGGAGAGGCTCGAGCTCGCGACGGACGATCATCGGTTACTTGATCGCGATGACGCCGATCTCGACGAGCAGCTTCGGATCGGCGAGGCGCGCTTCGATGCAGGCGCGGCCGGGCAGGTTCTTGCCGCCGGTCCACTCGTTCCAGACGACGTTCATGGCATCGCGGTTGCGGATGTCGGTGACCCAGATGGTAGCCGACACGACCTTCGACTTGTCAGAGCCGGCGAGCGCGAGGATGCGGTCGATCTCGGCGAGGATTTCCTTGGTCTGGCCGCCGATGTCCTTGTTGCGGTCGTTCGCCGTGATGCCGGCAGTGAAGACGAACCCGTTCGCCTCGACGGCCTTGGAGAGAATGCCGGCGGACTCGTGTCTGATTAGGGCCATGGTGACGCGCTTCCTCACGCTGAATGTTGATGATGGCGGGACTTTACTTAGCACGGGCGCTGACTGAAGCCAGCCTCAGAACGCGTCCTCAGAACACGTTCGTGCCCTGCAGCGAGCCGACCATGAGGACGAGGCCGAGCCCGAGGACGAGGCCCGCACCGCCGATGCCGGCAGCCGTGCGCACGCGTGCACCCCACACGCTCTCGGAGCCACCGCCGAGCCGCATAGCGAGCTCACGCGAGCCGACTGCGAGCGCCGCCAGGAAAGAGACGGTGATGGCCGTGCCGATGGCCATGGCGAACGTTGCGAAGACGCCAGCCCACATCAGCCCCTGGCTGATCGCGAAGACGAGCACGAGGATGGCGCCTGTGCAGGGACGGATGCCGACGGCAAAAGCAATGGCGAAGGCCTGCCGCCATGACCACGGGCCCTGAAGCTGGCTCGGATCGGGCATGTGAGCGTGACTGCAGCAGCTCCCGTCGGCGGCGTGCACGTGGTCATGATCATGATGGTTGTGTGCGTGCGAATGGGCGTGACCGTGCGAGTGTCCGTGATCATGTCCATGAGCGTGGCCATGGTGATCGTGCCCATCATGATGGTGATGATGGCCGTGGTCATGACCACGGGCGTGCGCGTGGCCGATCGTTGCCGCCGGCTTCGGCCATGCAGCCTTGATCTGTGTGTAGAGGAGCCATGCACCGACTACGGCCACGAGCCCCCAGCTCAGCGTCTCGAGCCAGGCTTCGGTCGATTTCATTGTCATGCCGGTCGCGCTCAAGACCACGACCAGAACGCCGACGACAATCAGCGCCGAAAGCCCCTGAAAAGCAGCGGCGAGAAACGATAGCGCGATGCCGCGCCGAACCGTCTGCTCGTTGGCGAGCACGTAGGACGAGATGACGGCCTTGCCGTGCCCAGGCCCTGCGGCATGGAGCACGCCATAGGCAAAGCTCAGACCTGCGAGCACGAGCGTCGCGAACCACGGATCGCCCGTCCGGATATCGCGCACGGCAGCCGCAAGGCGACGGTTGATCTCCGATTGCTTGGTCATGATCCACGCATAGGTGCGCGCGAAAATCCCCTGCGGCTGCTCGGCGGCCTTGGCGGGCGGCAGGAAGCTCTTCGGTGCCGTCACCGGTGGCGCACTCGGCGCCTGCGCCAGCGCACCCACGCCCGGCACGATGAGGGCGATGAAGAGGAAAGCGCACGCCAATGTGCGCCACATCGCGACGGAAGGTCGGAGAGTGGATGCGATCATGAAGGTGGTCCGCAGGTGATCTTGGCCGCCATCGCTGAGCCGAAGCCGACCGACTGACTGCCGAACTGCTGGGCAAAAGCATCGCCGAGCTTGCTCGGGTCGGCGGCGGGATTGGGCTGCGCTGCGGATTTGGCGACATCCTCCGCCGTCGGCGGTGTCACGGCATCGGCAACCTCGCCGATCGTTGCCCGGCAGCCTGTCGGCGCACCCGCGCCCAGGACAACGGGATCCTTCTCCGCCATCTGGAAGGCAATGTAAAAGCTCGGATCGGCGACCGTGAAGTTAAAGCCGGGAGCATCGGCCAGGACGGGCTGGGCGAGCGGCAGCGTGAAGTGCAGGCTCAGCACTTTCGGCTGCTCTGCAGGCTTCTCGGCGGTTGCTGCCGGAGCATCCTGTGAGCTTCCGAAAAACCAATTCCAGACGCGCGCGAAAAAGCCGGGCTGCTCGGCTTCCTTCTTAGGCACCGCGACGCCTGTTCCCTCGAAGGCCGCATCGCCGGTCTTCATGGTGACGTCGACCGCGCCCTCCGGCGCCTCGGCGTGCTCGAGCCAGAAGTCCTTCGGCGCCTCGAACTTCAGCTTCTCGCCCGAGAGCCGTGCTGTCGTGAAGTATTCGAACTCCTTGAGGCCCTCCATGTTGACCTTGGCAAGCTCTTCGAGCTCGCTGCGGTCGTAGGTGCCATCATTGTTCGTATCGAGGCCCTGGATGGCCATGGACGTGTAGAAATCGTCGAACGACCACTTCTGCCTGAGCCCGACGATCGTTCCGTTCTCGTAGAGGACAGTCGTTTCGGTCGTCACGAAGACGTGCGGATGGGCTCTTGCGCTGGCGGCGCCGAACAGGGCCGCGGCAGCGCCGAGCGCGGCGCCGATCAGACGTTTCCTCGGGGATCGCGAACGGACCATGAGATCTCCAGCCGGAGGCGCGAATGGGCGGCAGCCGTCCATGGGGCGCCGACAGAATAGCTGCTTCGAGGGCCCGCGCAAAATCCGTGTGACGCCCGATTGTTAGATCAGCCATCTGGCGACGGCCACTGGTATGGAGGATTTAGCCCATATTGTGGTCGGCGACCGCCAATCAGGTCTCGCGTGGCGGATAGCCGGCCCAGGGCCGTACGGCGCGAATCGACAGGTGGCTTTGGATCCGCGCGACGTGCGGGAGGCGGGCCAGGCGTTCGCGATGAATACGCTCGAAATCGGCGGCGTCCACTGCGACGACCCGCAGCAGGTAGTCCGTACCGCCCGCCATGAGGTGACATTCGAGGATTTCGGGCGAGGCTTCGACAGCGCGCTCGAAGGCTTCCAGCGCCTTGTCGCTTTGCGAGCGCAGCGCCACCTCTACGAAGAACTCCATGGCATAGCCAAGGGCGCGGCGGTCGAGCCGGGCCGTATAACCGGCAATGACGCCCGCCTGCTCGAGGCTGCGTATCCGCCGGTGACAGGCGGACGGCGAAAGCCCGGCGATCGCCCCGATCTCGGCAACCGTTTGGCGGCTGTCCGTCTGCAGGGCGCGTAGAATGCGCCGATCGATCGGATCCACGCTCATTCGAATATTATCCTGGAACTAGTCTATCAATCCGGAAATTATTGCATAAAGCCGGTGAATTACAGCTCGATTTCGTGTCGTTTTGCTCATCCTGAGGCTCAAAATTCAATCGTGGTGAGCGGCTGAGCGGGAGGACCCCATGCGGATCGGCGTTCCGAAGGAAATCAAGGTTCACGAGTATCGCGTCGGCATGACGCCGGTCTCGGTGCGTGAGGCGGTCGGACATGGGCATGAGGTCTTGGTCGAGACCAATGCGGCCCTCCGCCAGGGCATTACCGACGACGACTACCGCAAGGCCGGCGCGACGATCCTGCCGTCGGCTGCCGAAGTGTTCGCCAAGGCCGACATGATCGTGAAGGTGAAGGAGCCACAGCCCGCCGAATGCAAGATGCTACGCGCGGGCCAAACGCTCTTCACGTATCTCCATCTCGCCCCCGATCCCGAGCAGGCCAAGGCCCTCATGGCTTCGGGCGCTACTGCTATCGCCTACGAGACGGTGACCAACGCACGGGGCGGCCTGCCGCTGCTCGCGCCGATGAGCGAAGTTGCCGGGCGCATGGCCATCCAGGCCGGCGCGCACTGCCTTGAGATGCGCCAAGGCGGCTGCGGGATGCTGCTCGGTGGTACGGCGGGCGTTCCGCCGGCCAAGGTAGTGGTGCTCGGTGGCGGCGTATCGGGCGCGAATGCGGCCCGCATGGCGCTCGGTCTCGAAGCGCAGGTCGCCATCCTCGACATCAACATCGATCGCCTAGCCGATTTGAAGAACCAGATGGGCGCCGGTCTGACGACGGTCTTTTCGACCAAGCAGGCCGTCGAGGATTACGTGCTCGACGCGGATCTCGTGATCGGCGCCGTGCTCGTGCCGGGAGCCGAGGCGCCGAAGCTTATCACGCGCGACATGGTGAAGGCCATGAAGCGCGGCTCGGTCATCGTCGACATCTCCATCGACCAGGGCGGCTGCGCCGAGACCTCGCGGGCGACGACTCACTCTGATCCGACCTTCATTGTCGATGATGTCGTGCACTACTGCGTTGCCAACATGCCGGGGGCGGTGGCGCGTACTTCCACCTTCGCCCTCAACAACGCGACGCTGCCCTTCATCCTGGCTTTGGCCGACAAGGGGCCAAAGCGCGCCATGGCCGAGAACCCCCACCTGCTCGCCGGCCTGAACGTCCATGCCGGACGGATCACCTACCCCGCCGTGGCTAAGGCCCTGGGGATCGAGGCGGTCCCGGCCAAAGCGGCAATAGCGTAGCAACGAAATCCCCTCTCACCGCGTGCGAGTAGAGGGGGAAGTGAAGCTGCAACTTAACCGCTTCCCCGGTTCGGCTTTCGCCGCGGTGCGCAAAGGGTTATAAGGCGGCCCAATTGCTGCCATCCGTGAGGCACCGCGACCCGCCGTTATGCAGAAAACGAAGAAAGATCAGCGCCCTGATGCGCGCCTGCCGAAGGGATTCCAGGATACGGGTCCGGCGGATGCCCGCGCGCTCGCCCGGATGCTGGCGACCATCCGCGAGGTGTACGAGTCCTATGGCTTCGA
>LNFM01002615.1_pt1 | contig 53334 bp, 44 predicted proteins | sample 596031 | NCBI WGS metagenome assembly LNFM01 (sample SAMN04254537, study PRJNA301005) | activated carbon metagenome | isolation source: dual media filters at the Ann Arbor, Michigan drinking water treatment plant | place: USA: Ann Arbor
GGTCGCCTGATGATTCTTTTGATCAGATGCGCTGATTCGGGCGGGCTCGACAACCCGAAGCTGAGCGATCCGTGTTCGGCGCTGTGTGTGACTCGAAATCGGGGGTGTTCGGGGTGCGAAATGGCGTGTCATTGACGCGGTGAGCGCCTTCGCGCGAGAGTTCGGCTGGCCATGCAACCAAGACGGGCGTCTTTTGCCCGCGACGGAGGAAACGCCCATGACAGTTCTCGACCATACCCGCGAAGGACGGGGGAAACCGACGGTCGTCTTCGTGCACGGCTTCGGCTGCGCGCGGAGCGATTGGGATCGCCAGGTGGCCCACCTGCGTGGTCGGTTCGAGACGGTGGCGCTCGACCTCGGCGGCCACGGCACAACGCCGGGCACTTCCGCTCACGAGCGGATCGAGACCCATGGCCGGGACGTCGCGGCACTGCTCGCGGAACTCGACATCGAGCGCGCGATCCTAGTCGGGCACAGCATGGGCTGCCGGGTGGTCACGCATGCCATGACCGAGGCGCGGGCACGCGTCGCGGGGCTGGTACTGGTCGACGGCAGCCGGCTCGGGCCGGCAGGCAGCACCATTTACCTGGATCGCCACAAGCGCGTTGCCGAGATCGGCTACCGGGCGTTCGTACAGCCGCTCTTTGCGCAAATGTTCCTGCCCGGTGTCGACCCGGCCATCTCGCAACCGATCATCGATCGGGCTTTGGCGAGGCCGGAGGCGATCGCCGGCAAGCTCTTCCCCAATATCGGACGGTGGGACTCCGAGCACTTCGACACCGCTTTCGGCAGCGTGCGCGTGCCGCTACTGGCGATCCAGACCACGACGACGACAGCGGCGGGCGAGCGCGGGCCGATGGTGGCGGGCCAGACGTCGCTGCCCGGCGCCCGCATCGAGATCATACCGGGGGTCGGGCACTTCCCCCAGATCGAGCGGGCGGCCGAAGTCAACGCGCTGCTCGACGGATTTCTCGCGGAATTGAAAGAGTAAGGGCGTCGCGCCTGCCCGAACCTCGCTCGCTCAGAGGTAGGCGTCGAGATCGGCCGTGGAGTCGACGCCGATCTTGTCGAACGAGTCGTTCAACCACAGCGCCGCGCGCTCGCGCCCGACATCGCGCAGCCGGGTGAGGAATTCCCAGTTCGTGTTCATTTTGGAGACGACGCTGAGCGTCTGCATGACGTCGTCGGCGGCGATCGAGTGGATCAGCATCCGCTTCATTGCGTGATCAGATACCTTGCCCTCGTCGATCAGGCGCGTGACGAAGGCGATCGCGCGCATCTCGCGCATCAATGATGAATTGAAGCTGATTTCGTTGATCCGGTTCTGGATCTCGGTGGCAGTACGCGGGATCTCCTCGCGGACGAGGGGATTCACGTGCACGACGACGACATCGCGCGACGGACTGTCATAGATCAGCGGAAAAATCGCCGGATTGCCCATGAAGCCGCCGTCCCAGTACGCTTCGCCGTCGATCTCGACGGCCTGGAACACGAGCGGCAGACAGGCCGACGCCATCACGACGTCGGGCGACACTTCGGCCGTGCCGAACACGCGCACCTTGCCCGAGCGGACGTTGGTCGCAGTGAGATGCAGGTGGGTGCGCGGGCAGGAGCGCAGTCGGGGAAAGTCTACGCATGCTTCGAGGATGGACCGTAGCGGGTTGAAGTTCAGCGGATTGAATTGGTAAGGCGACCAGAGCCGCGTCATCATGTCGAAAAACGCGAAAACCGGCGCGTTCTCCATGCTGAGAAACTCGAGCGGGATGTCGCCTTGCAAGGGTGCGCCGCCTGGATAGTTGCCGGCTTCCGAGACGCGTTGCCAGAACCCTTCGAGCGCCGCACGGCCGCCGTCGCGACCTCCGGTGCTGACGCCATGTGCAAGCACTACCGCGTTCATTGCGCCCGCGCTGGCGCCGGAGATTCCGTAAATGTCGAGCCGCCCATCCTCGAGCAGATAGTCGAGAACGCCCCATGCAAAGGCGCCATGCGCACCGCCGCCCTGCAGTGCAATATTCACGGTCTTCGCGTCGTTGCGGATTTCGGCGTGGGGATCCGGACCGGGACGAGGGGTGGACCTGGGCTTCGATGAGCTACCGCTTGGGATTTTCGGCGAGCCGTCGCTCGGCATGTGATCTCCACGGAACGGCGCACTTACGACAGAAACGGCGCGCCCGGCAGGCATGAATTTCGCGTTTCGGCGGGCCGATGGCAAGCGCGCGCTTGATTTGCGCGCGGGCGGTCCCCATACCTCCGGCATGGGGCAATATGCTTGAGGCGCTACTCGAGTCCAAGGAAATCGCATGGAAACCTGGCACGCTACGACCATCCTGACGTTGCGCAAGAAGGGGCGCGTCGTTGTTGCCGGCGATGGGCAGGTCAGCCTGGGGTCGACGGTGATCAAGTCCAATGCGCGGAAGGTGCGCGCGCTCGGCAAGGGTGACGTGATCGGCGGTTTTGCCGGCGCCACTGCCGACGCCTTCACACTGTTTGAGCGGCTCGAAGCCAAGCTCGAGCAATATCCGGGGCAGTTGACGCGCGCTTGCGTCGAACTCGCGAAGGACTGGCGAACCGATCGATTCCTGCGCCGTCTCGAGGCGATGATGCTGGTCGCCGACCGCGAGCGCACCCTTGTGCTGACCGGAACCGGCGACGTGCTCGAACCCGAGCAGGATGTGATGGGTATCGGCTCCGGCGGAAATTATGCGTTGGCGGCCGCGCGCGCGCTGCTGGACACCGACCTGGATGCCGAAGCGATCGCGCGCAAGGCGATGGCTATCGCTGCCGATATTTGCGTCTACACGAACACCAACCTCGTCGTCGAGACGCTCGAGTCGACCCGCTGAATCCCTGCTGACAAATAAAAGAGCGAGACATCGGATCGACGATGCCTCGCTCAAGATGTCTATCGCTCTGCCGACCCGAGCAGCACGACCCTAGAGGGCGTGCGCCATGCGGGCTTTCTTGGTCTCGAGATAGCGGACGTTGTGCGCATTCGGAGTGCACACGACCGGCAACCGCTCGATCACATTGATTCCTTCGGCACGCAGTGCGTCGACTTTCGCCGGGTTGTTGGTGAGCAGCCGGATATCCGGCAGGCCGAGATCGAACAGGATGTGCGCCGCGAGATCATAGGTGCGGGCTTCGATCGGCGCTCCAACAGCGACGTTGGCGTCAACGGTGTCGTACCCTTGATCCTGAAGGGCATAGGCACGGATCTTGTTGACGATCCCGATACCGCGGCCTTCGTGATAGGGCAGGTAAATCAGCACCCCCAACGGGGATGTCGTAATTCTCTCGAGTGCGGCCTGCAATTGAGGATAGCAGTCGCATTTGAGGGAATGGAATATGTCACCGGTTATGCAACCGCTGTGTACACGTACGACCGGCAATTCGCTATTTGCCTGGTTCGCCCTGTGGATCAGGACAAACGCTTGATTGTGGGGATCGTGACCCTGATAGGCTCGCGCCTCCAGGTTCAGCTCCTTCCCACGAAACTCGATCGGAAGTATGGTCTGCGCCGACCAATCGAGTTCAAGCGCGTAGGACTTAACCGCATTAGACTTCATATTTGCGCCTCCAGACGCATTTCCAAGCGCTCACGCCATCGCACCAAATAACGTTCGTAGTCCTGCTACGGTTCCTCGTTCCCTTCAAGTTGGATTGAGACGTGCCGCCGGACGGCACCCAGACGCACTCAATCGCTCTGCCGAATGCCGGTCTATTTCAGACGGCGGCTTGCGACCGCGACAAATGCCCCAGGTTCGGTGACAATGGAATGTCATTCCGGCTGAACGGTCAATGAATAATTCAGATCCCGTCATCTCGCCAATGAACCTTCCGCTTGTGCGATGGGCCATTCTTTTTTTGCGTCCTCTGATTGCCGCCGAAGAGCCAACTAATGGCTTCCCCGGAAGGCGCCGTAACGCATTCCGATGTATGCGAAAAATGTGGCGACAATTGACGCGACCGCGAGGGCCAGCAGCGGATGGGCGGCGGGCCAAAAATAAAGCACCGCAGCAAAAGCAGCATAATTGAGCGCAGCGGTCGTCCACGCGATGGCGGAATACCGCGTGAACTCGCCAAGGGTCGGTGGCGTAGTGAGCGAAAAGGTTAATCGTCGATGGGCGAGCCAGCCGGCGACCATGGCGATCGATATGCCGATGAGGCGTGCGGCTAGCGGATGCAGGCCAAAGACCAGGATGCCGAGCTGCAGGACGGCTGCATCGCAGCTCAGAGCAATCAGGCCCGACAGCAGGAACCCACCCCAGTGGCGCAGCGGCGGAAGGTCCCGCGCCGGATCGGTCGCTGACCTGTTGCTTCTCAGGGGCGCCGAGTTCATGGCGTCGCCGGATCGCTGCCAGTGGCTGGCGCGCGCGGCACTTCGCCGCCGAGACCGATCTCGCGCGAGACGACGAAGAGGGGACGCCCCTTCACTTCTTCATAGACACGTCCGAGATACTCGCCGATGACGCCGAGCGATATGAGCTGCACACCGGCGAAAAACATCACCGAGATGATCAGTGTCGGGAAGCCCGGCGCTGTGGTGCCGCGGAGCAGCGTCTCGATGAGGATGAAGAGCGCGAAAACGAAGGCGAACGCCGAGACTGCGAGGCCGAGATACGACCACACGCGCAGCGGAATGGTGGAGAACGACACGACACCGTCGATGGCGAAGCGGAGGAGTTGGCGGGGCCGCCAGCGTGACACGCCGCTCTCGCGTTCCTCGACCTGGAACGGCACCCCGATCGACCGGAAGCCGACCCAAGCGAACAGGCCCTTGTTGAAGCGCGACCGTTCGTCCATGCGGTTGAGGACGTTGACGACCTTGCGGTCGATAAGACGAAAGTCGCCAGCATCGCGCGGGAGCGACGTGCGGCTTATCCAGGTGAAAACCCAGTAGAATATGCGCGAGGATAGCCGGTGCATGGTGGTGTCGGTGACCCGGTCCGAGCGCTGGCCGTAGACGACGTCATAGCCTTGCTCCCAGAACCGCAGGAACGTCGTGATGGCCTCGGGCGGGTGCTGGAGATCGCCGTCCATGACAACGGCGCAATCACCGCCCACGTAGCGCAGGCCTGCCGCGACCGCGATTTCCTTACCGAAGTTGCGACTGAAGACGATGGCTTTGCAGCGCGGTTCGCGGGCATTCACGAGCGCGAGCACCGATGAAGTCCCGTCGCTCGAACCGTCGTCGACAAACACCACTTCCCATGGACGGTTCAAGCGCTCGAGGGCGGAGGTGAGGCGATCGACGAGCCGCGTCAGCCCACGTTCTTCATTGTAGACTGGGACGACGACCGACAGCAGACCCGTCTTGCCCCGTGTCTCAATCGGCTCGGCTATCGTTGGACTCGCCAAAGGCACGGCCCGAGTCTCGTTCACCTGTCGCTCCGTCTATCGAGAAGCCAACCACCGCCGACATGGTTGTCCGCGCCTTGGTCGACCGCTCCTACGTTCGAATGGCTCCGTCGTTGCGATGCCCACCCTGTGACACGAACCCGCGTACCCGACGTCGGACGGATCCCACGCAGGCTTGGTCGTTGGTCGGGTCGGTGGCAAAGGGACGCCGCGCGGCCGGACGGATGGTTTGCTTCTCCGCAGTGCCCAATCGGCTCCACATATAGCGACAATCGGTGGATTTTGCACGAGGTGAAGCGTATAACCCCGCCGATCGGCCCTGCGGCGTCAAGACACGGCGTTGCGGCAGCGTCGATGCGAGCTCGGACGGCCCCTGCGCCGCCGGGAAACGCAGGTACAACCAAATGCTGCAGGCGTATCAGCCTGCGCGCAAGCGGCCCTCCGAGCGCCGGTTGACTCAAATCTGACGGACCCGCATGGCTGGCCATTCCCAATTCAAGAACATCATGCATCGCAAGGGCAAGCAGGACGCTGCCCGCGCAAAGCTATTCGCCAAGCTCGCTCGAGAGATCACCGTGGCGGCTCGGGCGGGGTTGTCCGACCCGGAGATGAATGCGCGTCTGCGCCTCGCCATACAGAACGCGCGCGCCGAAAACATGCCGAAGGACAACGTCGAACGGGCGATCAAGAAGGCTCAAGGCGGCGATGTCGAGAACTACGACGAGATCCGCTACGAGGGCTACGGCCCGGGCGGGGTCGCCATCATCGTCGAGGCGCTGACCGATAACCGCAACCGCACGGGCGGTGCGGTCCGTGCCGTGTTTACCAAGTATTCCGGCAATCTCGGTGCCACGGGTGCGGTGTCGCACATGTTCAGCCGGGTCGGTGAGATCACCTATGCGGCGGCGGCAGGCTCGGCCGATGCGGTACTCGAGGCGGCAATTGAGGCTGGTGCCGATGACGTGGTCTCCGACGACAGTGGACACGCCATCGTCTGCGCCTTTGAGGACATGGGATCGGTCGCGTCGGCGCTCGATGCGACCCTCGGCGCGGCGCAATCGGTCAAGGCGGTCTGGAAACCGGTGACAACGGCGCCACTCGACGAGGACAACGCCGGCACCATCCTCAAGTTGATCGCCGCTCTCGAAGACGACGACGACGTCCAAGCGGTTTTCGCGAACTTTGAGATCGACGAAGCCACCATGGCTCGTCTGACGGCTGCCTGAGTCATTTCCAGAACACCGCCAGCGCCGTGAGCGCCACCCCGATCGCGAACGCGGCCAGTGAGGCTATCGATAGGGCCTGCGCCGCGACATGGCGCGCCGCGTGGCCGGCGACCTTGCCGGCGCGGCTCATGTGCGTCGGCGCGTCGCGAACGTCGCGATAGGTATCGCTGAGATCCTCGCTGACCACCACGCGGCGGTGCCATGCCGACTTCAGCGCGGATTCCACCGCCTGGCCCTTGAGGTCCCAGCGGCCCGCGATGCGCCACATGAGGAAACCGACGACGATCAGCGCCAGCCCTACGCCCAGCAGGATCGGATGGGTGGTGAAGGACATCGACGGCTCCCTGTCATCGCCGCGCAGGTTATGCCGACCCGGCTTCTACTTGATGATCGGCGACGCGATCGACTCGATCATGATGTTGACGCAGGCCGGCTTGCCCGACGCGATCGCGCGTTCGATCGCCGCCGGCAGCGCTGCCACGTCGTCGATCATCTCGCCGTATCCGCCGAGCGCCGTGACGACCTGGTCATAGCGCGTCGGCAGTAGTGCGCAGCCGTGCATCCGTTGGGCGCCGTAGTCGCGAAGCTGAATTTGGCTCTCGGCGTTCCAGCAGGCATCGTTGCCGACGATGGCAATGAACGGCAGGTTGTGCCGCACCGCGGTGTCGAATTCGGACATGTGGAAACCGAAGGTGCCATCGCCCATGACCGAGATGATCGGCGCTTTCGTCTCCCAGGCGCGGGCGGCGATGGCGAACGGGATACCCGCGCCGATAGAACCAGCGACGCCGTTGACGATCCGGCGCGGCGGAGCGATCAAGCTCTGCGCCCACTGCGCGAACTCACCGCCATCGCAGAGAAGCACGGTCTTGGGATCGCGCTCGACGATCGGCTTCAATGCGGTGAACACTTCAGCGGCGTGCAATCGACCATTCTTGCCTTTCAGCGTCGACCAGTTCTCGGGGCGGCCATCGAGCAGACGCCGCGCCTGACCGAGCCAGGCGGCGGGGCGCGCCTCGCGCTTGCCGGCACGCGCGATCAGGGTCTGGGCGGCGGCCCTGGCATCAGCAAGCACGCCGAATGCGAGGCGCTCACCCAATTCCTTGCGCGCGCGCGCAAGCAGCGCCGGCTCCGGATCGATGCTGATCACACGGCAGGTGTTCGCGACGACTGGCGGCTTGGCCCACTTCAGCGTGAAGTCGAGGGGCTTGCCCAGCAGCACGATCAGATCGGTTTCCTTGAGCAGCGTCGAGAACGCGCCGAGCGTGGCGTCATTGATGCCGCGCGGACTTTCCATCAGCACGACGGGGACCTGAACCGCCTTCTCGAGTTCCGCGAGCAGCGGCCGGCCGTGCGGGCCCGAAAGGTGAGGCGCGCCAATGATCAAAGGCGCCCGCGCCTTCGCCAGTGCTTCGAGTACGGCGTCGGCGAGCGCATCGGGAAGCGCCGTCGCATTCGCCGCCACAGCCGACGGAATCGCAGCCCGCGAGACCTCGACGTCTTCATCGAGCAGGTCCGATGGCAGGCTCAGGTGCACGGGACCCGGCCGGCCCGAGCGGGCGATCTCGAACGCTTTGGCGACGTCCTCGCCGAGGTTCGCGGCCGACGTCGACGTCCACGATGCCTTGGCGACCGGGCGCGCGAGATCGGCCTGCGCGATTTCCTGGAAGCCGCCGCGGCCAAGCTCGTCGGTGGCGGCATGGCCCGACAGCAGCACCATCGGCGACTCGTTGGCGAGTGCGGTGTAGAGCGCGCCCACCGCGTTGGCGTGCCCCGGCCCACCCGTCACCATCGCGACGCCGGGCTCGCCCGAGAGGCGGCCCCACGCGTCCGCCATGTGCACTGTCGCGGCCTCGTGGCGGACGTGGATCAACTCGAGCTTGGTTTCCAGCGCCGCGTCGAAGATCGACATGATGTGGTTGCCGGAAAGCGTGAAAACCTTGGTCGTTCCCAGGTTCTCCAGCGTGCGCGCGACGATGTCGGCGCCCCTCAGCGTGTCAGTCATGGCAAGCGTTCCTCGTTCCGATATGGCGCGTCTCGTCAGCGACGGACCCGCGTCGATTGCGTTGGGATCAGGCGTAACATGCCGGCGGCGGGACATGGAATGGCCTTGGCGGCGCGGCGGTGCCCCGCTCCCGCATGGCCTAAGCCGAAGGCGCCCGTCTCACGTGAAACAGATCTCGACCCGGCCGAGCGCTCCGAAATCCGCGATCGCGGTCTGGCCGGGTTTGAGGGGCACCATGCCGGTGCAAGTACCCGTCGACAGAATCTCCCCCCGCTTCAGCCCAATCCCGGCAGTGCTGAGCGTATTGATGACCCAGTCGAGCACCTTGCGCGGATCGCCGAGTGGATCGGCGCCGCTCCCTTCGCCGGCCAGGGTGCCATCGATCGTGAGGCGTACCGGATGGCGCGGGATGTCGAGGTCTCGCCACTCGGTTGTTGGCGTGCCGAGCACCATCGCAGCATTCAGCATACAGTCCGCTACGACCGAGCCGGCGTCATGGAACGGCACCTGCGTGTACCTCGTGCCGACGATTTCGAACGCCGGCATGATCGCATCGATCGCCGCGACGATTTCCTCGCGGTCATACGGCATCGCTCGCGCCGGCAGGTCGCGACCAAGTCGGTAGGCAAATTCGCTTTCAAGCGTCATGGCATGACGCGTCGGCGCCGCCGGTTTCGTTGCACTGGTGTACACGTTGCGCGCAAAAAACGGCCCGTACATCGGTTCCTTGACGCCGAACTTGTCCATCGTCGGGACAGCGGTGGCGCCGATCTTCCAGCCGGCGACGGTATCCGGCCAGATCCCGCGAAAAGCGCTCTGCACCTCGTAGCCCTCGGCCAGCGATTGTGGCCGGATCGCTTCGGGCAGCGCTTCGATCACACGGCCTTCGCGACGTGCGGCGGCCAGGAAGGCGGCGGCGTCTTCAACGCGCTTCGACGTCATGTACGGTTTCTCTCGTGGACCAGGGTTGGTGAGCAGCAGAGCGTAGGGTGGTTAAACCGTGGCTCGTACGGGTGCCGAAGAGACAGCGTAATCAACGAGGCGACGAAATTCCACTTCCGTCAGTATCCGAATGTCGCGCCCTTCGGCGATGGCCGCTTCGGCGCGCTGGTGTTTGCCGCTCTTGGCGTGACCCCAAGCCTCCTGGTCGCGGCGGCCGACCACGAGAATGGTTGTTCTGGTTTTGGCAAAGCCGAGGTCGACACGGCATCCTGCCGACGCGGCGAATGCAGCCAGAGGTCCCTTGCCGCCGTCGAATTCACCTGAAAGCACCACGACGTGCCCGCTTAGTGGTCCGTCTGGAGAACCCGCGGCCGCAATGTCATCTTGATGGGCAGCCAGCTTGAAGCTGGAAGCGCGGCGCGGCTGGGCGTTGGCAATCGCAAGTGCTCGCCGCTCTATTTCCGCGGGGCTCATGGATGCGCCTGCACGGCATAATTTCACGATGCGCCCACAGGCCATCGCATCGCTCAGGGCGTCATGGTGATTGAGCTCAATTTCGAAGGCGGCGCAAAGCTCGGCCAACCCGTGACGACGGAACTCAGGCCAGGTGCGCCGCGCGAGCGCGTGACTGTCGATCCACTGCGAGCGAAGCGGCGTCAAACCATAGCGCTGGCACGCCTCCATGAGCGCGTACTCGTCGAAATTTGTGTGGCTCGCAATGACTTGCCCGCCGAGCGATGCCTCGATGCACTCGAACACAGCCGGCCATTTCGGCGCGTCCAACACGTGTTGCGGCGTGATCCGGTGGATCCGAATGTTGTGCGGTTCAAACTCGCATTCAGGATTGACCAGGGTAGACCATTGCCACTCGATGCCGTCGCCATTGAAGCAGACGAGACCGATCTGGCAGATCGAGCCGCGGTCCCGGTTGGCCGTCTCCACGTCGATGGCGATGAAATAGTCCATCCGGCGCCTCGCAATCCCCGGGTCGCACCCTAAAGAGAAGCCTCATCGTTGGCGATTCTGCCGCGGCTGTGTACGGCGGCACGTGCCGCAATTGTTCCGCATTGACGGCCTAGTTGAGCATCATCATTGTGAGTCGAATAGTGGGCGCGATCCGCCCTGTGGGTATCGCGGCACACTTGAAGCGCAATCAGAGGCTTGGAATGTCGGGCTGGCGCAAACTTCGCGCGGGAGCGTTTGCCGTCGGGATGGCCACAGTGGCCGTCGCCGGGGCATTTGCGTTGCCCGGCGGCGAGATCGCGCCCTCGGCATGGGCGCAAAGCGGCTGGTGGCCGTGGTCGTCGGATGATCGTCGCCCGCCGCGGCCGCCGGAGCCGCGCGAGCCCGTGTATCGTGGACCGCAGCCAGCCGCACCCTGGGGCGCTCAGACGCGCCCGCCCGATGGCGCGCCGCAAGCCGGCAACAACATTTGCCTGCAACTGGAACAACGGCTCGTGGTCGAGGGCCAGCGCGGCAATCAGGGTCGCGACGCGCTGCCGCGGATCGAGGGCGAGATGCGCCAACTCGACCGCGATCTCCGCACCGCGACCGCGCAGCTCGATCGCAGCGATTGCTTCGAGACTTGGTTGTTCTCGCGGACGCTGCGGCGCACGCGCCAATGTGTGGATATGGCCAGCCGGACCGAGGATCTGCGGCGTCGGCTCAGCGAACTCGATATCCAGCGCCAGCAGATCATGGGCGGCCAGGGGACGCGGTCGATGCAGGATGAGATCATCCGCGAACTGGCGCGCAACAACTGCGGGGCGTCCTACCAACAGGAAGCGCGGCGTCGCGGCGATTCAAATCCGTTCAGCTCGCTTTGGCAGGACGAGGACAGCGGGCCCGGTGCACGTCCGCCGACCAACCAGTTTGGCGCGCTGCCCTATGCGACCTATCGGACGCTGTGTGTGCGGCTTTGCGACGGCTACTATTTCCCGGTCAGCTTCGCGACGCTGCCGAACCATTTCCCGCGTGACTCCGAAGTCTGTCATTCGAAGTGCGCGGCGCCGACTGAACTCTACTATCACCAGAACCCCGGCGGTGCCGTCGAGCAGATGGTGTCGGTGACCGACCAGAAGCCGTACACCAGTTTGCGCAATGCCTTCCGGCATCGGAAGGAATACGTGAGGGACTGCTCGTGCAAGCAGGCCGAATACAAGCCGTCGACCGACGTACCTGGTGAACGGAAGGCCGAGGCGCCGCTGCAGCAACGCGCCGCGCCGGCAGTGGCGGCCACCCCACGCCGCTAAAAGCGGAACGCCGCATTAGCCTGTGCCCGCTCGGCACCACCGACGCCCAAATCATGATCTGACAGAGGTTTAGCGCCAACCCAGCGTTGCGGAACGCGCTGTCGTCCGCCTACGCTACAACGAATGACAGAAACACTGTCGCACTCCGTCGGCAAATGCGTCGACTTAATTGTTCCTGCGTACCGGGTGCCGTGATGCGTGACTTCATGACTGCCGACGGCATTGAGCCGCGGGATAGTGGTTCAAGGCTCCCGGAGCTCCTGCGCATCCGACCGATCGGAATTGATGATTGGTCGAACGTCCGCTACGTCCACGGCAAGGCGTTCCGCACGATCCTCGGGCCTCATCTGACACCGGAAACGATCTCGGCCTTCCTGGCGGCGTTGGACGACCCTGGCTACGTCGATCGGTTACGCGATTGCGATCTGATCGGCGCCTGGCTCGATGGCGAATTGGTCGGCACGGCTGGCTGGCGGCGAGTCGACGACCGTGCCGCCGTCGCTACGATCGAGGGACTGTTTGTCCGCCCGATGTTCGCATTCATGGGGATCGGATCAGCTCTCCTGGCACATGCCGAAAGCCGGGCGCGTGACGCTGGCTGCGTGGCGTTCACGGCGACGGTGGCGCCTGTCTCGGTCCCGTTCATGCTCCGCTTCGGCTACGATATCGCGGCTCATGGCGCCGATCTCCCGGAGGCGCCGTTCGACGAGCCGATGTTCCTCATGCGCAAACGTGAGGGAGCGACAGCGCGGGCGCCGATCGTATCGGGCGACGCCGTCGATGCCGGTAGTCGCGACCCTGACGCTATCGCCTGCGGTACTGCGCGACCGCGCGTCCTATTGTTCGGCAAATAATCCCAACGCCGCGCGTTACGCCGTCTGCCCGTTGAGGCGCGCTTCGGCGCGGGCGCGACCGATCAGCGGCAGCAGCGCGCGCATTTCGGGTCCGGCCTCGCGCCCGGTGAGCGCCAGCCGCAAGGGATGGAACAGCGCTTTGCCCTTGAGGCCCGTCGCCGCACGGATGGCGGTCGTCCAGGCGCTCCAGGTGTCGGCAGTCCACGGCTCTGGCGGTAGCAGGTCGGCGGCAGTGGTGCAGGTTGCGGCGTCCTCGATGTGCGGCGCGAGCGGACCGTCGACAACGTCGATCCATGTGCGCACGTCGCCGAGTGTCGTGATGTTGCCGCGCACGGCGTCCCACAGCTCGGAAGTGGTGGTGATGCCGGCGGCCGCGAGACGCGGCGCGACGGCATCGAAGGGCAGCATGTGCAGCAGCTTGGCGTTGAGGCTGCGCAACTCCTCGACATCGAAGCGGCCGGGCGCGCGCGAAAGTTTCGTGAGGTCGACGTGCGCCGCCAGCGCGTCAAGCGTCGGATAGGGCGCGACCGCCTCCGATGTGCCGAGCAAGGCCGCATGGCAATCGATCGCGAGTGGCTCCAGTCCGTCCGCGCGCAGGCTGTCGACCGAAAGATCGCCGAGCCGTTTCGACAACGCCTGCCCGTCGACACCGATCAGCAGGCTGTGATGAGCGAACAGCGGCGGCGTTGCACCGAGCGCCTCGAAAAGCTGGATCTGCACCGCCGAATTGGTGACGTGATCCTCGCCGCGGACGATGTGGGTAATAGCGAAATCGATATCGTCGACGACACTAGTGAACGTATAGAGCGGCGTGCCATCGGCGCGGATCAGCACCGGATCGGACAGCGATCCGATGTCGACGGTCTGCTCGCCGCGCACGACGTCCGGCCAGGAGACCAGCGTCGGCTGCGGCGCCAGACCTCGCGACGCTTCGGTGTTGGTGAGAAAGAGCCTCCAGTGGGGCTTTTCGCCGGCCGCGATGCGCTGGGCGATCTCATCAGGCTTCAACTTCAGTGCCGTGCGGTCATAGATCGGTGGCAGGCCACGCGCGCGCTGGCGGGCGCGGCGGCGGTCCAACTCATCCTCGCTCTCGAAGCACGGATAGAGCCGGCCCGCGCGCTTGAGCGTCTCGGCAATCTCGTCGTAGCGCGCCATGCGATCGGACTGGCGCGCCTCGCGATCCCACACGAGGCCGAGCCAGGTGAGGTCGGCGCGGATGGCGTCGGCGAATTCCTCCGTCGAGCGTGAGCGGTCGGTATCGTCGAGGCGCAGCATGAAATTGCCGCCGTTGCGGCGCGCGAACAGCCAGTTCAGCACCGCGGTGCGGATATTGCCGATGTGCAGGCGCCCGGTCGGGCTCGGCGCGAAGCGGACGGATACGGTCATGGGCCTATCAAACAGAGAATTCACGGACACGCCAGCGCTGCGATGATGGCAGGGGCACGAAGGAGGTGATGCCCTGGGTCTCGGGCGGCCACGAAGCGTTGCTCGACGTTTGCCCCCGCATTCCGGAGGGCTGTGACGTACGCTGCCTGGGACGATGCCGAAACCACCTTATCGAGGGCGTCTGTCAATACGATAAGGGAGCGGGGCGGATGGCGGGTAACTTCGCTCACGCCGTCGATCGGATCGATGAAATCGGTAAATCCTGTCACGTCGGCCGCTAGGTTCCATTCCCGTAGCCGCTGACGGACCGCAACGTTGCCCGAGGCGATGACGGCGCAGTCGACGTCCGTGCGCCGCGCGAGCATGGCGGCAACGAGATGCCCGCCGCCCGATAGCCCGGCAAGAGAGATCACGCTCCATCCGAAGCGCTGCTTGAGGTGGTCCAGCGCAGCGTCCACGAGGTCGACTTCCCTCTTGCGACGACGTTCCAAATGATTGCCGCTCGATCCGTAAATCCCCGGGCGTGCTAGGTTGATGAAGCCGCGCTGGGTGGCCGCAGCGTACTGCTCGGCTTCGGCTTGCATGATGGCGGGGCCGAGCTGGGTGTAGTAGCTCGGCACCTCCCAGATGGTATCGCCCGCGGCGCTTCTATCTCTCCGCTGAACGACATCCCCCTCGAGGAAAATGACCGGCGACCGGCGAGCGCCTGCCGGCATCGCGCCATAAAAGCGCAGGCACTCTCCTCGGCCGTCAATCTCGACCCAGATCCTGCCGGCGTTGGGGCACGCGCCGGGCCTCGCAATGGTCCCGTTCAGGACATCGCTGGCCAAAAAACTGGGTTCGCTGGCGAAAGCCGATGCTGCCATGGAAATTCCGATCATGAAGTATGCAGCCGCATAGTGTCGGAGCACGCGCATGGGGCGATCCATGGCCGGAGGTTCGAGTTTGGATAAAACACGCTGTCGTGCCAGTGCGCGGTCCAAATCGTCCTACGAAACATCCCCGCCGTCGGCGCGGGGTTGCACGAGGTGTGGCGCGCGTTGGTTCGCGGCGGGCGTCGGCGCTGTCGCATCCTCGCGGAAACGGTTGGTGATAGGATAACGGCGGTCGCGACCGAAGCTGCGGCTCGAGATTTTCACACCTGGAGCCGCCTGCCGACGCTTGTACTCGGCGAGATAAAGCAACCGCTCGATCCTCTTGACCGTCTCGGGTGGATGGCCACGCGCGATGATCTCCGGGAGCGGCATCTCATTCTCGACGAGGCAACTCAGAATATCGTCGAGCATTTCGTAAGGCGGCAAGCTGTCCTGGTCGGTCTGGTTCTCACGCAGCTCTGCGCTCGGCGCCTTTGTCAGGATGCGCTGGGGGATCACGACGCCGGCCGGGCCCTTGCCGCCACGCGGGACGTTGGCGTTGCGCCACGCGGAGAGCCGGTAGACCTCCATCTTGTAGAGATCCTTGATCGGGTTGAAGCCGCCGTTCATGTCGCCGTAAATCGTCGCATAGCCGACCGACATCTCGCTTTTGTTGCCGGTCGTCAGCAGCATCGAGCCGTCTTTGTTCGAAATCGCCATCAGCGTCGTGCCGCGGGCGCGGCTCTGGACGTTCTCCTCGGTCGTATCGGGCGCGCGGTTGGCGAAGATCGGCGCCAGCATCGCATAGAAGCCGTCGACCGCTGGTGCGATCGGCACGCTGTCGTAACGCACGCCGAGCGCCTTCGCGCAGGCCGCTGCATCGTCGAGGCTGTCCGTCGAGGTATAGCGGTAGGGGAGCATGACGGCCCGCACGCGATCGGGCCCGAGCGCATCCGTTGCCATGGCGACGACAAGCGCGCTGTCGATGCCACCGGAGAGGCCGAGCACGATGCTCGGGAAGCGGTTCTTATCGACGTAGTCGCGCAGGCCCAGCACGCACGCGTGATAGCCGGCCGAGTCGCCCTCTTCGAGCACGACGCGCTGACCCGGCTTACAACTCCAGCTACCGTCTTCGCCGCGCTCCCACACCGTGAGAACGAGAGATTCTTCCCAGGCAGGCATCTGTATGGCGAGGCTCGAGTCGGCGTTGATGACGAACGACGCGCCATCGAAAACAAGCTCGTCCTGTCCGCCGATCTGGTTGAGATAGGCGAGCGGCAGCCCCGTCTCGGCAACGCGCGCGACGGCGATGTTCATGCGCACGTCGCTCTTCTTCCAGTCGAACGGCGAGCCGTTCGGCACAATCAAGAGTTCAGCTCCGCACTCGGCCAGACACTCGGTGACCTCGTCGGTCCAGATGTCCTCGCAGATCGGCACACCGATCTTGACGCCGCGAAACAGGATCGGACCCGGCAGCGGACCGGCATCGAACACGCGCTTCTCGTCGAAGACGCCGTAGTTCGGCAGATCGACCTTCAGCCGCACCGCCTCCACCCGTCCGCCGTCGAGCAGCGCCACGGCGTTGTAGACTTTGCCGGCGTCGGGCCACACGCAGCCGACGAGCACGGCAGGGCCAGGCCCGAGATCGACTGCAAGCTTCTCGACCGTGGCGCGGCAGGCGGCAGCGAAGGCCGGCTTGCGCACCAAGTCCTCGGGCGGATAGCCGCTGATGTACAACTCCGGCAGCACCAGCAGATCGGCGCCTTGCCGCGCCGCATCGGCACGCGCGCGAATAAGCTTTTCGGCGTTGCCAGCAAGATCCCCAAGAATGGGATTGAGCTGTGCAAGCGCGATCTTCAGGGAGTGGGCGGGGGCGTTCGACATAGAGCGCAAAATAGAGCGACCGAGGCCCTCGGCGCAACGCGTCTCTTGGGATGTCAGATGGTGGTTCGCCGGATTGCGGCGAGCCCCTGCCATGCGCGGCAGGAGGTAATCTAAATCAGCTTACCACTGCTGCAGCATCGCGGCGCCGACGATCGGACCCGCATCACCGTGCTGGACGATGATCGCGCATCCATCGGCGTCGGATTGCTTTATCGCGTGGTGGGCCAGCTTAATGGTCGCGGCGGCACCGTTCCACATGCCGACCGGCATCCATTCGCGTACCACGTTATGGTAGACGACCGAGCGACCGTGGTTCTCGCCGCGCTTGATCTTGACCTCGACCCTGCGGCTGATGAGCGCCAGCCAGATCGTCGCTTCGCCGGCTTTCGCGGCGTCGGGAGCCGCGTCCACGTGGATCACGACATGGTCGTTGACACTCTTGACGGCGACGCCGATGCGCGTGGGCTCGATTGTCGGCTTGGTTGCGGCAATGGCCTGATCGATGTCCGCTGCGCTCGATCCGACGGCGTGTTTCAGCCCATTGACGATAACCTGCGGCGTATATACGCGGCCGTCACCCCTGGTCTTGGCGTAGGCCCGTTGGCGGGCGCTGAATTTGGGGCTGGCAAGGGTATCCTTCCAACCAAGATAGTCCCAGTAGTCGACGGGTAGCGTCAGGGCCACGATATCGGGGCGATTGGCATAGGACTCGAGCAGGGCGTCGGCGGTCGGGCAAGACGAGCAGCCCTGGCTGGTGAAAAGCTCGATCACGGTCACCGGCGCGCCTGCCTTGCTGGAGGCCTTGCCGGCATTGGCCATCGAAGCCGATCCGACAACAAGGGCTCCTGCGCTTGCCGCGGCCAAAGCGACGAAAACCGACCAGTCGAAGAGCGCACGCATGATTGCCAAGGTCCGTAAATCGATTGATTTCGAACGACGCAACGGCGCAGTTCGAGAGTGCAGGCTAGGCGAATACGGGCAGCGGTGCTGATCAAAAGATCAAACGAAGCCGTGATTGATGCTCGCTACTCAAGCGGAGGGCATCTGTTGCTTGAGCGGTATCGCCAGAGTTCAGCATATCGCTCTTTGCCACATCAATTGCGAGTCACGAATGCTTGACGCGGGCGGCGATTATCCAAGTTTCCAGGGTATCGGCACGCTGTGGCCGGTATATCGGCGTCGTGGTGCCGCAAACACAACGGCCCGCCGGTAAGGGCGGGCCGCGGTAGATGTTTCGACCGGTCCATGCGCTCGCGTCACGGGCGGTGGCGACAGTGATTATTGTGCCTTCTCAGGCTGCACACTCGGTGCAACGCTGGCGGTTACGGACGCGGCGGGTGCTTCCACCTGCTTGCCCGGCGCCGACCTGGTCCCAACCGTGCTCGGCGTGGCGCGCTTCTTCTTCTGTACCCGCTCCCTCATCGGAGCCAACGGGCGCGGCGGCGTGGCCTGCTGCGAGTCGAACCACGGGAACGCGAAGGCGTTGAAGCCCGACGACTGGCTGGACGAGCTGGCCGGTGCCGAGGCGGAATTCGCGGCGACAGCTTGGCCGGTCCTGTAGCTGCTCCAGGTCACCGTCACGCGTGATCCCACGGGCACGCGATCGTAAAGGTCGACCACGTCCTTGTTATACATGCGAATGCAGCCCTTTGAGACGGCCTGCCCGATTGACCAGGGCGCATCGGTGCCGTGGATCCGGTACATGGTCGCGCCGAGATAGAGCGCCCGGACACCCATCGGATTCATGGGGTGGCCGCCGGGGACGTGCCGCGGCAGCTTCGGATTTTCCCTGAGCATTTCGGCGGTCGGGGTCCACGGCGGATCGACGCGCTTCGAAGAGACCTGCAAGGTGCCCTGCCAGCGGCTCTGATCGCGCGGCGATGCGATCGGATAGCTCAGCGCCTCGCCGGGGCGGGTCACGAAATAGAGGCGGCGATCTGTGAAGCTGACGATGATCTGGCCAGGGCGATGCTGCGCGCCGAACGCCACGACTTCCTTGCCGCTGCCGCCGACTTCATTGCCGCCGCCCCAGAGCCAGCTCAAGCCCTGCGCACTGGCGGACGTCGACGCCATTGGGGCGATCACGATCAAAGCCAACGCTGCGCTGGCAAGTATATTCCGGGTATTGGAGTGGCCGATCATTCTCATCTCCGGTCGTCGTTCTGGTTGTCCTGCTGTCTGGTTCAAGCCAGCCGTCAGGGTCCGTCGGTCGTTAGAGCCAAGGCTCTGCTCGTTGCGGTCGGCATAATTCATCGCTGTTTGGCGCTGCCGTTGCGCCGCAAGTGATGTGCGCCGTGGTTCTCAATAGTGTCCCCGCCCTGCGCATGGTGCCCCGTCATGCTGAATGGAAGGTTTACGAATTCCCAATTTCGCCCGCTGCCGCGTCGATGTTTCGCGACGCTTCGGTCTCAACGCAGCATTTGCAATCGCGTTGCGTGATCTCGTCCGGCAACAGTGAGAGGCCTGCGCATGAGGATCGAGCAACCAGTCGCGCGTCCAACTCGTGACTTCCGAGCGCGATGCTTGGCGGGTCGATGCGATCCAACTGCCAAAACATAGTGGCGATGGTTCGGGACCGGCGCAACGGCTCGACGCGCGATCTGGCCGTCACAGAGGCAGGATTGTGCGCATTTCAAGGAAACTGTGTGAATCGAGCCACGTAGCACGTGCGGCGGGTGCGGCGCCCTGTCCGATGATCCTTGATCTGATCGACATTTGGAAGTTGTGGAATTGTCCGTGGAAAAGATGTGCGGCAGAGACGCTGCGCATTATTGATCTCTGTTTGTTCTCTTTTTTCGTTGACGGGCGGAGGGCAAAGCATTAGAACAAAAAAAGAACGAAGGGCTGCCAGCAACGACAGATCTTCGTAGGTGATCATAGTCAGTTTCGAAGAGCGTACCCGTGGACAAGGCGGCCCAGCCCCCCCTCTCACCCCAGTCTTCGACCACGCGGATCTTCACGGTTCGTAGCGATGCGGACACGAGTACCAGTAAGCGTATGCGTACCCTTTTCCCTGGCGGCGGTGCGGTTGCCCCCACTTTCGCACCGCCGCCAGCCCCCCCGCTCTCTCCGGGGGCAGAACCCCCATCCCGGAGAGGGCGGCAGGGGGAGTTGGCTCGACTGCGTGCCGCGCTTGAAGCTATCGAGGGGCGTCAACGCGCCTCTGCTATTGCCTCGGGTATCCGTCCCGAGCGCGATGCCTTGGGAGACGACCCGGACTCCGGCTGGACCCTCGGCGCTCCCGAAATCGATGACCGGCTGCCGGATCGGCGTCTCGACACGGCCAGCCTCAACGAGATCAAACCCGAAACCTACGGCGATGGACCGGCGGCACTGACCTTCGCGCTGTTGCTGGCAGCCCGCCATTTGAGTTCTGTGCCAGGCCTGCCGATGCCTGGTCTGATGGTGTGGTGCTGGCCCACCCGAGCGGCGCGCGAGGCGGGTGGGCTTTACGGCCCTGGTCTCGCGACCCTCGGCTTGGATCCGGCGCAAGTTCTGCTGGTTGAAACCGCCACTGTCGCCGAGACCCTCTGGGTCATGGAGGAGAGCCTCGGATCGGGGGCGGCGGCGATCGTTGTCGGCTGCGTCGATGCCGTTGCTTTGACGCCGGCGCGACGACTTGCCCTGGCCGCACAGGCGCACCGCACACCGTGTCTGCTGGTGACGGCCGCCCGCTCGGTCGTGACGCCTGCCACCTTCGCTCGCTGGCGCATTGCCGGATGCCCGAGCGCGTCGCACCCCTTCGATTCCGCAGCGCCTGGCGCGCCGCGTTTTTCGATGGCGCTCGAGCGCTGTCGCGGCACCGCCGCAGATGTCGCGCCGCTTTTTCGCACCGTGGAGTGGACCCATGAGGCGCATCGTTTCGGTGTGGTTGCCGGCATGGCCGATCGAGCGCTTGAGACGGCATTGCGGGCATGAGCATGTGCCTGCGGACCGACCTCTGGCGTTGGTGAGAAATGGCGCGCACGGCTTGGAGATTGCGGCAGTCAATGAAGCGTCGCGGGCTTTGCGCGTGCATATCGGCGCCGCGCTCGCCGACACACGGGCGGCGCTTCCGGCATTGATCACGCTGCCTGCTGACGCCAGTGAGGACCACGCCGGCCTCATGCGCCTCGTTCGTTGGTGTGGGCGCTATGGCCCGACCCGGCACCTCGATGGCGAGGATGGTCTGTGGATCGACATCACTGGCGTCGCCCACCTTTTCGCAGACGCCGCGGTCCGTGGTGCGAACAGGCCTGCCGGTAACGACGGCCGTGATCCTCCCGATGCGGGTGAGCGGGCGCTACTCGGCGATCTTGTCGAACGGTTTGGGCGGTTCGGCCTTACCGTACGCGTGGGGCTCGCCGACACCCTCGGCGGTGCGCATGCGGTGGCCCGGTTTGCGACGTCGTCCGCCTCTCCTTTCACGATCGTTTCCCCCGAAGAGACAAAGCATGCTCTCGCCGCCTTGCCGATTGCCGCGCTACGGCTCGATGCCGACGCGATCCGTCTGCTTGAGCGGCTCGGCCTCGTGACTATAGGTCATCTCTATGGCCTGCCTCGCGCCGCCCTAGAACGCCGCTTCGGCACCCTGCGATCCAAGGGCGCGAAAACCTCAGTCCTCGCCGCAACAGTGCTGCGACGTCTCGATCAGGCGCTCGGTTATCACGCCGAACCGCGAGCGCCGCTCCTCGAAATCCCGGATTTCACCTCGCGCTTGCCCTTCTCCGATCCGCTCGTCACGACGGCAGGAATCGAGGCTGCCCTGGATTGGTTGTGCCGTGACCTCGCTGGAACGCTCATGCGTGCCGGCCTTGGCGGCCGCCGCTTTCGGCTCACGCTCTATCGCAGCGACGGCTCGACTGGCGAAGTCATGATCGGCACCAGCGCGCCGTGCCGGGACGATACGCATATGCGGCGTCTGCTAGGCGAGAAGATCGCGGATTTCGACGCCGGATTCGGTATCGACCTGATGACGCTCGGCGCGAGCGGGGTTGAGCGGTTGGATGCGCATCAGCAGGGACTAGATGGAAATGCCGAACGCGCGGGCACGATGGCTGGCCGGCTTATCGACCGGCTCTCGGGGCGCCTCGGTCGTGGACGTGTCCTACGCCTGCATCCTCACGCCAGCCATATTCCGGAGTTGGCCCAGAAGCGAATGGCGGCTCTTGGGCAAGGTTTGAAAAGAGTGCCTGAAGCGGTCGCGCTACCGGCCGTTGTCAATGGGTTTCGGCACCGACCGCCGTTTCTGTTCGATCCGCCTGAGCCGATTGAAGTTCTCGCCGCCGTTCCCGAGGGGGCGCCAATGCTCATCACTTGGCGGCGGGTGCGCCGGCGTATCGTGCGCGCCGAGGGGCCCGAGCGGATCGCCCCGGCATGGTGGGAGAGCTTCGCGCAGCCCGCCGTCAGATTGCCCGCCGCATCGCCCGACCCCGCTTCGACCCGCGACTACTATCAGGTCGAGACGGCAACGGGTGCTCGTTACTGGGTGTTCCGGGCCGGTCTCTATTTTGATGAGAGGGGTGAAGACGAGACCGTCGAGGAGGACGAGACGGATAACGCCCCAGATCGCGCGCCGCGCTGGTTCATGCACGGGCTTCTTTCATGAGTGAGCATCCGATACGCTTATTGTCCGGTCGCTGCGGTTCGCCCGCCTACGCGGAGCTGCAGGTGACGACCAATTTCTCGTTTCTGCGCGGCGGCTCACATCCTCATGAGCTGGTCGCGCAAGCCAAGGCGCTCGGTCTGGCGGCGCTCGCGGTCACCGATCGCAACACGCTCGCCGGTGTGGTGCGAGCGCACGTTGCGGCGGAGCAGGTCGGTCTCAAACTCATCGTCGGTGCCTGTCTCGATCTCACCGACGCGCCAAGCCTGCTCTGCCTACCGACCGATCGTGCCGCCTACGGCCGTCTTTCCCGTCTCCTCTCGTTCGGCCAGAAGCGTGCCGACAAAGGCCAGTGTTTGCTGGCTCTGGACGACGTTGCGGTGGCCGCGCACGGGCAGATTTTCATCGCGCTCCCCCCTGATGGCTGGCGCTGGGATACAGTCGGGGACAACGAAGGCCTTCAGGCGGCGCTGCGGCGCTTCAAGGTAAAGCTCGGCGGCGCGGCTCTCTATCTTGCGGCGTCGCATACCTATCGTGGCGACGATCGCGCGCACATTGCCGCGCTCGACGCGCTGGGGCGACGGTGCGGCGTGCCCCTCGTTGCGACGGGGGACGTGCTCTATCACGTCGCGCACCGACGCCCGCTCCAGGATGTGCTGACCTGCATACGCGAGGGCGTGCGCATCGGTGAGGTCGGCCTGCGACTTGCGCCCAACGCCGAGCGCCATCTCAAGGCGTCATCCGATATGGCGCGCCTTTTTACCGGACACGAGGCGGCCCTCGCGCGCACGCTCGAAATCGCCAAGGCCTGCACATTCTCTCTCGACGAGCTCAAATACGAATACCCCGACGAACCGGTTCCTCCCGGCAAGACACCACACGCCCATCTCGTCGATCTCGTGGAGGAGGGCGCGCGTATCTATTTTCCCGCGGGCGTGCCTGAAAAAGTCCGCGCCAGCCTCGACCGTGAACTCGCGCTGATCGATGAACTCAACTACGCGCCTTACTTCTTGACCGTCCACGACATCGTCCGCTTCGCGCGCAGCCAGGAGATCTTGTGCCAAGGGCGCGGCTCGGCGGCGAACTCGGCGGTCTGCTACTGCCTCGGGATTACCGCGGTCAATCCGGCCGAGGTTGATCTGCTGTTCGAGCGCTTCATCAGCGCCGACCGCAAGGAGCCGCCGGACATCGACGTCGATTTCGAGCACGCGCGGCGCGAGGAGGTGATCCAGGAAATCTATCGGCGCTATGGCCGCGACCGCGCGGGGCTCGCCGCCACCGTTATCAGCTATCGGTCCCGTTCCGCCGTGCGTGAGGTTGGCAAGGTAATGGGATTGACTGAGGATGTTGTCGCCGCGCTTGCCGGGATGATCTGGGGTATCCGCTCCAATGGGGCGCTGCCGGATAAGCGCGTGCGCGAGGCGGGGCTCGATCCTGGCGATCCGCTCCTGCAGCGTGTGCTGGGTCTGACCGAGGAATTGATCGGCTTCCCACGCCACTTGTCTCAGCACGTCGGCGGCTTCGTGCTGACGCGAGGCCCCCTCGTGGAGGTCGTGCCGATCGGCAACGGGGCAATGGAAGATCGCACATTTATCGAGTGGGACAAGGATGATCTAGCTGCGGTCGGGTTGATGAAGGTCGATGTGCTGGGCCTCGGCATGCTCACCTGCATCCGCGGTGCGTTCGATCTGGTGGCCGCACACGAGGGAAAAAAACTGACGCTTGCCAATCTCCCGCGCGAGGACGAAGCGACCTACGATATGCTGTGCAAGGCGCAGTCGATCGGTGTTTTCCAGGTCGAAAGCCGGGCACAAATGAACATGCTGCCGCGCCTCAAACCGCGCACATTCTATGATCTCGTGATCGAGGTGGCGATCGTACGGCCGGGGCCCATTCAGGGTGACATGGTTCATCCCTACCTGCGCCGGCGCGACGGTATCGAAAAGGCAGACTATCCCGCTCCGTCTCTTGACCACGGACCGCGTGACGAATTGCGCAACATTCTCGGTAAAACGCTGGGTGTGCCGCTGTTCCAGGAGCAGGCGATGCGAATCGCAATGACTGCGGCTCGCTTTACGGATGGCGAGGTGAACGAGTTGAGGAAGGCGATGGCTACATTCCGCCGCCGTGGCACGATTGGTCTGCTCGAGGAAAAGATGGTCTCGAAGATGGTCGAGCGGGGCTATGTGCGTGAGTTTGCGCAGCGTTGCTTCAATCAGATCAAGGGGTTTGGCGAGTACGGCTTTCCCGAGAGCCATGCGGCAAGCTTCGCGCTTCTCGTCTACGTGTCGGCGTGGCTCAAGCGGCATCATCCGGCCGCCTTCTGCGCGGCGCTGCTGAATGCGCAACCAATGGGTTTTTATGCGCCGGCTCAACTCGTGCGCGATGCCCGCGATAACGGCGTCGAGGCGCGAGAGGCAGATATCAATCATTCCGATTGGGACTCGACGCTGGAACCGGGCGGTAGCGACGGGGGGCCGGCACTGCGTCTCGGCCTTCGCCAGATCAGCGGCATGGCCGAGGAAGAGTCCAAGAAACTCGTCGCTGCTCGGGTCCGCGCACGGTTCGCCGACGTGCATGATTTCTGGATGCGCGCCGGGATCCGCCTCGAAACCGTCGAGCGTCTTGCCGCAGCAGACGCCTTTCGTTCGCTCGGTCTCGACCGCCGCCAAGCACTGTGGGAAGTCAAAGCGCTCAATGGCGCCGTGCCATTGCCACTGTTTGCCTGGAGTGAGACGCGTGATTCGGGGCCCGAACCGGCTGTCGTCCTGCCGCGGATGCCACTCGCGGAACATGTCGTCAACGACTACCAGACGCTACGGCTTTCGCTCAAGGCGCATCCGATGATGTTCCTGCGGGGTGGCCTCAAGCGCCGGCGCATTCTGTCGTGCGAGGACATGCGCGAGACCCGGGATGGACAATGGGTTTCGGTCGCCGGCGTGGTGCTCGTGCGTCAGCAACCCGGCACGGCCAAGGGCGTTGTCTTCATGACGATCGAGGACGAAACGGGGGTCGCAAACGCCGTAGTGTGGGCAAAAACGCTGGAGCGTTACCGCCGCGTCGTGATGGCTTCGCGCCTTATCGTCATCCACGGGCGCGTTCAACGGAAGGATGACATCATCCACATCGTCTCATCGCGTCTCGAGGATCGTACGGAGTGGCTCGCCCTGCTGAGCGAAGGGAATCGCGAGACGATGCCGATCCCGATAGCCCGGGCCGATGAGGTTCTGCGTCCGAATCCTGGTTCGGCTCGTTCGAAGGAGCAGCCACGCCTGACCGGTCATCCGCGCAACGTCCGCATTCTGCCGAAGTCCCGTGATTTCCATTGACCGCTTTACTGGACGCTGCAAGCGTGAAAGCCCGCGTCACGTGATCGACCGTCGAGCAGAGCCTCCTTCCGCTATGGTGCAACACCACTTCATTCTGCTCGCTCGCGGTCTTACCTTTGCCCTCGCGATTTCAAGTGCCTTCCTTTCCGTCCACAGCGCCGGCGCTCAGCGCACCCCAGCTTCCGGCCCGACCCGCAGCGCCCCCGAGGTCGCAACAGGGCGCCTGGATCAAGCCGTCGCGATTGCCCGGCGCACCATGGTGTCGACCGCCAACATTACCGCCAGTGAGGCCGGCCGCCGCATCCTGCGCGAAGGCGGTAACGCGGTGGACGCGGCCATCGCCGTCCAACTCGTCCTCAATCTCGTCGAGCCGCAATCTTCCGGCATCGGTGGGGGAGCTTTTCTGCTCCACTTCGATGCCGCGACGCGTACGCTGAAATCCTACGATGGCCGCGAGACGGCGCCGGCCGCCGCGCGGGCGGAGCAGTTCATCGGCGCCGATGGTAAACCCGTCCCGTTTTCCACCGCTGTGGCATCGGGTGCCGCCGTCGGCGTCCCGGGCACCCTCGCGATGCTGGAACTTGTGCACCGCCGTCATGGGCGCCTCCCTTGGGCGCGGCTTTTCGCGCCAGCGATCGCTCTGGCGCGCGAAGGATTTCTGGTGTCGCCGCGCCTCGCTCAAATGCTCGATTGGATGGGGCCCGATGCATTTTCAGCCCCGGCCCGGCGCTATTTTTTCGACGCCGCTGGCAAGGCCTGGAGCGCCGGCCACCGGTTGCGCAATCCTGAGTTCGTCACAACGCTCGAGCGCCTCGCGACCGACGGCGCGAGCGCGATGTACGAAGGTCCAATCGCCGAAAGCATTGTCCAGGCGGTGGCCGCGGCTCCGATGCCAGCGGGTGACCTCACGCTCGCCGACCTCGCCGGTTATCGACCAGTGGAGCGCGAGCCCATTTGCGTGCCGTATCGTGGTCTACGTGTATGTGGAATGGGGCCGCCATCGTCGGGCGCGCACACGGTGGCCCAGACGTTGCGCTTGATCGAACCGTTCGATCTCGGCACGGGTCCGCGCGCTGCTCTGAATGCCAGGTCCATGCATCTCATCGCGGAGGCGGAGAAGCTCGCTTACGCCGATCGCAACCGCTATCTCGCCGATCCCGATTTTGTGCGCGTACCCTCCGGTCTTCTTGACGACGGCTATCTCGCGCGCCGCCGGGCGCTGATCGCGCCGCTCAGCGCCGCCGAGCGCGTACAGGCCGGCGTGCCCGACGAAAAGGGCGCAGCGCTCCCCGGCGACGACGCGACGGTCGAAGTTTCGGGGACCAGTCACGTCTCGATCATCGATGGCGACGGCAATGCCGTATCGATGACAACCACGATCGAGGCGGGATTCGGATCGCGACTCTGGGCGGCAGGGTTTCTGCTCAACAACGAGCTTACAGATTTTTCGTTTCGGCCAACCGACGCGCAAGGTCGCCCGATCGCGAACCGCATCGAGGGGGGCAAGCGGCCGCGCAGTTCAATGGCGCCGACGATTGTGTTCGATGCCGACGGTCAAGTGAAAGCCGTGCTCGGATCGCCGGGTGGCAGCCGGATCATTCTCTACGTGGTGAAATCGATCGTGGCGCTGGTCGACTGGAACATGGACGCGCAGGCGTCGTCGGCTCTCGCGAATTTTGGTAGTCGCGGTCAAGGATTCGAACTTGAGGCGACCGCTACGGCACCCGGATCGATATGGCGTCCCTGGACGTGGGGCACCACGTTATGGCAGGCGTTGCGGCTGAAGCCATTCGGACACCGCATCGATTTCGACGAGATGACGTCAGGCACGCAGATCATCGTACGCCGCGGATCGGATCGACTTGAAGGTGGCGCCGATCCGCGCCGCGAAGGCATAGCGCTTGGCGATTGAGCCCGGTCAGGTCTTCATCTTGGGGTCGAGCCAGTCGCGCAGCGCGTCCCCGAACAGGTTGAATCCGAACACGGCAAGCGTAATGGCGAGCCCGGGGAAGATCGCGACCCAGGGCGCGCTTTCGGCATACTCCTGCGCGCCGCCGCGGAGCATCAGACCCCAAGCGGGGATCGGCTCCTGCACGCCGAGGCCAAGATAGGACAGCGACGCCTCGATGAGAATTGCCTGGCCGACCTGAGCGGTGAGGATGATCAGAAACGGCGCCATCACGTTCGGCATCATGTGCCGGAAGATGATGCGCGAGTGGCTGAAGCCGTTCGCGCGCGCGGCATCGACGTAGGGCATCTCACGGATGGCGAGCGCACTTGCGCGCACGATGCGGGCGGCACGCGGGATTACCGGGATTGTGATGGCGATAATCACGTTCTGGACGCCGGTCCCGAAGATGGCGACCACGGCAAGGGCGAGGATGATGAGTGGGAACGCCATGAAGACATCCATGACGCGCTGGAACAGCAGGTCGAAGCGGCCGCCGAAGTAGGCCGAGGTGACACCCAGGATCAACCCCAGAAAGCAACCCACGAACGACGAGACGAAGCCGACGAGAAGCGCCGTGCGCGCGCCGTAGATGATGCGTGAAAGAAGGTCGCGGCCGAATTGGTCGGTGCCGAGAAAATGATCGCCGTCCGGCGGCGCCAACATCGCGCCGAAGTCGTTGGCCGTCGGATCATAGCTGGTCAGCCATGGCGCAAAAAAAGCCATGACGATCATGACGATGACGATGAACCCGCCACAGGCGCCGAGTGGGTTCTCGCGGCTGAACGCTCCAAGCGTGGCGAGAATCGTCGGGCGGCGCGGAATGTCCTCGATGACCGTTGCGGAGGCGGTTTCGGTGCTGGCCATGAAGCTCTTTCCTCAGCGAGTGTAGCGGATGCGCGGGTCAAGCCACGCATAGAGGATGTCGACGACGAAATTCGTGAATGCAAAGATCGCCACCACCAGCATGACCAGAATCTGGGTCATCTGGTAGTCGTGGTTGAGCACGGATTCGACGAACAGCTTGCCTAGTCCGTTGAGATTGAAGACCTGCTCGGTGACGACCAGTCCGCCCATCAGGAATGCGAACTCGATCCCCAGGACAGTGACCACCGGCAGGAGTGCGTTCCGTAGGGCGTGCCTGTTGATGACGAGTTTTTCGTAGAGACCCTTCGCGCGTGCGGTGCGCACGTAATCTTCGCGCAGCACTTCGAGCAACGCCGATCGCGTCATGCGCGTCGCGACCGCCGAGTAGCGATAACCCGTCGCCAGCGCCGGCCAGATCAGCATCGAGAGATTGTACCAGGGATCCTCCCAGAGCGGCACATAGCGAATCGGTGGCATCCACGCCACGCCGAACCACGCTTTGCTCGTGATGAGAATGCCGAGGATGATAAGGATGCCGAGCCAGAATGATGGCATTGCGATGCCGGCGATGGTGAAGGTGCGGACGAAGTAGTCGATCCAGGTGTTCTGCCTGACTGCGGAGATCGTCCCGAGCGGGATCGCGATCAGGATCGCTGTCAGCGTCGCCATGATGGCGACCTGCAGCGAGAGCTGAAAGCGCAGGCCGATTTCTTCGATGATGGGCCGGTTGGTCCACATCGACTTGCCGAAGTCGAACGTCACCAGACCCTTGATGAAGGTCAGGAACTGCGCAATCAGCGGCTGGTCCAGTCCGAGTTCGGCCCGACAGATGCGGAGCACGTCGGGGGCGACGGTGCCGCCGCCGGCGGCCAGCCGCAAATAGCAGATGTCGCCGGGAATGGCGCGCATCAGCAGAAAGATCAGTACCGCCGCGCCAAAGAGCGTCGGGATCATGAGCAGCAGGCGCTTTACGACGTAGCGGAACATCCGGGGATCTCGTCTGCGTTCAGCGAGCGGGGGCGGAGACGGGCGCCGCTATGCGGTGCCCGTCTCCTGGCCACCTCTCTTGTCGAGGCTACTTGTCCAGCCAGACCTGATCGAGCTGGTTGGGGAAGTAGTGGCTGGGGCCGGCCTTCCAGCCCTTCAGGTAGGTCCGGTGGGGAATGATCCGGTACCACCACAGCGAGATGAAGTTATGCGCTTCCTCATCGAGCACCCGCTTCTCGTACTGACGCATCAGCGTGCGCTGCTGCTTGACGTCGTCCGTGCCGTTCATGGCGTCGTGCAGCTCGGCGAGCTTCGGATCCTTGAAGCGGCCGTACTGGTCGCCAGCGAGATCGGAAGGCAGGAACTTAGCCGTGTCAGAGAGAGGGTTGACGACCGATTGGCAGTTGAAGTCCAGCGTGACGTCGAAGGCGCCCGAGTTGAGCTGAGCATAGAATGGTCCGGTCGACTCGACCTTCTGCGTGACTTCGATGCCAACCTGCTTCCACTGGTCGATCAGCCACGTGCCGACAATGGTGTACGGCTGGTCAACACCACGGTTCGTGAGCGTGAACTTGAGGTTGGATACGCCAGCCTCTTTGAGCAGGCGTCGTGCCTCATCCCGCGACTTCGTGATGTCGGGCCCGTAGCCGGCGATCTGCTGGAGTTCCTCCTTGGTCGCCGCAAGCTCATGCCCCGGGAAGACGATGCCACCGACGGCCTTCACGATGGCGATCTTGGAGAGCGCCGGAGCGCCACCCCAGCGATCGACGGCGAGGGTCAATGCCCGCCGGACTCGAGCGTCGTCAAACGGCTTCTTCTCGTGGTTCGGCGTGATGAGAAGGACGCAGTTCCAATCGCTCTCCTGGACAGTGATGTCCTTGCCAAGTGCTGCGACGAGGTCGTCGCGGCTCTTCGGTGGGAAGCCGCGGAACTCGATGACCGCCTGATCACCGCGGATCGCCTGGACCCGCAGCGTCTGGGTCTTCGCGAAGATCGCCTCGAAGCCATCGATGTACGGCTGCCCGGCGTGATGGTAGTTCGGATTGCGCTTGCCGGTGACGCGGGCACCCGCCTCGCGGATGTCGAAGATGAATGGGCCCGAACCCATCACGTTCTGCTCGTACCAGCGCGGATCGGCGTCCAGCTTCGCCTTAGAATAGATGAAGTGGAACGGAGCCGCGAGCGCCGGGATGAAGGCGCCCGATGGACGCTTCAGCTTGAAGACCACCGTCTCGGCGTCCGGAGCCGTCACGCTTTCGACCATCGACATCTGGGCCTTGCGCGCGCTCGAGATGCCCTCCTTCGGGAAGATGATCCGCTGGAAGGTGGCGAGCACGTCCGCCGAGGTCAGCGGCGAGCCGTCGTGAAACTTGAGGCCCTTGCGGATCTTGAACGTGTATTGCTTGCCGCCGTCCGTCGAGGTCGGCATCTCCGTGCAGATATCACATTCGAACTTGCTCGAGTTCGACGGATCTGCGGAGTCGGGACGGATCAGCACGCTGTAGAACGGCGCAATTGGGTGGATCAGCGCGAACGTCGTCTCCTTGTGGCCATCGAAGCTCGGCGGCTCGTCCGGCACCACGAATTTCAGGATGCCGCCCTTCTTCGGCGTCTGGGCGACAGCAGGGTTCGCCAAACCGGCCACGGCCAACGCCGCGGCCAATGGCACTGCGAGTAAACTCGTCTTGAACTTCATTGCGTTTCCTCCTTCGAACACCCTGAATGGGTCTTACTTCCTCCTCACGGCCAGTCTACACCTCGCTGCAGGCGACCCAATGCATCGGTGCCAGGTTCCGCAGCTCGGGGATTTCCTTGCGGCAGTTCTCGACCGCAATCGGACATCTTGGATTGAACACGCAGCCCGGCGGCGGCCGCAACGGGCTCGGCAACTCGCCGGTGATGATGCGGCGCGGCCGCGTGCGTTCGATCGCCGGATCGGGGATCGGAGCGGCGGCAAGCAGCGCCTGCGTGTAGGGATGCTTGGGATTGGCGAACAGCTCGTCGGCGGGCGCGTACTCGACGATCTTGCCGAGATACATCACCGCTACCTTGTGCGAGATGTGACGGACGACGGCGAGGTCGTGCGCAATAAAGAGGTAGCTGAGCCCGAGCTTCTGCTGCAATCCCTCGAGCAGGTTGATGACCTGCCCCTGAATCGAGACGTCGAGCGCTGACACGGCTTCGTCGCACACGATGAACTTCGGATTGACCGAGAGCGCGCGGGCGATACCGACGCGCTGACGCTGGCCGCCGGAGAGCTGATGCGGATAGCGATCGGCCATGTAGCCGTGCAGGCCGACCAGCGACAGCAACTCGGCCACGCGGTCGTGGATCTTATCTTTCGGCAAGATCTTATGAACCTGCATCGGCTCGCCGATGATGTCGCCGACGGTCATGCGCGGGTTGAGCGAGGAGAACGGATCCTGGAAGATCACCTGCATCTTCTTGCGAACTGCGAGCATTTCGTCGCTGCCCGCATTCGCGAGATCTGATCCCTCAAACAGGATTTTGCCGTCGGTCGGGTCGTCGAGGCGAAGGACGACGCGGCCGAGCGTCGATTTCCCACAACCGGATTCGCCAACGAGGCCGAGCGTTTCGCCGGGTGCAATATCGAGCGTGACCTTGTTGACGGCGCGCACGAGCTTCGCCGGCTTGAAGAAGCCACCGGCGATCGGGAAAAATTTGCTCACGCCCTGGAGCTGAAGAATGGGGCCGCTGGTTGTGATCTCAGCCGCGCCGATTGCATCGTGTGAGTCGGCGCCCAACTTTTCGAGCTTGTCGAGCTCCATCGATCGATGGCAGGCCGCGCGGTGGCCTTGCTCTACCTCGACAAGCGGTGGGGACACCACGCACTTGTCAATTGCGAAACGGCAGCGGGGCCGGAAGCGGCAGCCCTCGGGCGGCTTGAGCAGATTGGGTGGTGCGCCCTCGATGGTCTGCAGGCGCATCGCGCGACCGCGATCGAGCCGCGGCACCGCCGACAGCAGCCCGCGAGCATACGGATGGCGAGGATTACCGAAGACATCCTCAGCCGTTCCGCTTTCGACGATCCGAGCGGCATACATGACGTTTACGCGATCTGCGTAGCGCGCCACGATGCCGAGATTGTGAGTGATGATCACGACGGCGATGCCCAGCCGCCGCGAGAGATCCTTCATCAGTTCCAGGATCTGCGCCTGGATGGTCACGTCGAGCGCAGTTGTCGGCTCGTCGGCGATCAGCAGCTTTGGATCACAGGCAAGGCCGATGGCGATCATCACGCGCTGGCGCATGCCGCCCGAAAGCTGATGGGGATACTGCTCGAGGCGGCTTTCCGGATCGGTAATCCCGACCAGCGTCAACAACTCGATCGCGCGCGCCTTCGCGGCTTCCTCGGTCATGCCGAGGTGAATGAACAGCGGCTCCATGATCTGAAGCCCAATCCGCAGAACCGGATTGAGCGACGTCATCGGTTCCTGGAAGATCATCGAGACGTGATGACCCCGGATCCGGCGCATCTCCTCGTTGTCGAGCTTCAGGAGATCGCGGCCGTCGAACATCACCGTGCCGGAGGTGACTTCGGCGGTCTGGGCCAAAAGCCGCATGACCGTCAGCGCGGATACGGACTTGCCCGAGCCGGATTCACCGACGATCGCGACCATCTCACCGGGATAGACGGTGTAGCCGACGTTTTCTACCGCGCGCACGAGGCCGTGGGACGAGCGAAATTGGACGCTCAGGTTCTCGATTTCGAGAATTGGCCGGCCGGATTTAGTCGCTGACCGCGCGGATATTGCTTCATCGCTCAGGGGCGCACTCGCCCCCTGCGCAGCAGCCGTCTGCAAGTCGAACCTCCCATGATACTCGGCTGCTCTTTTCGCGGCAGCCGTTATCGGATGTGATTACACCTCGTCCAAGTACCTACATTGCTGTCTTTTGGCCGCGAATGCAAGCCGATGTCCAGACATTCGCCGGCAAGGTATATAAGTCGCAGTCGATCGAGGACGCACGAAGCAACGATCGGTGTGCGGAGGTAAACGGCAGCCGAGTTTTCATGTCGGCTGCCGGATTACAATCCGTCAGAAAAGGCCTTCGATTTGCCCCGCGTCATTGAAGCGGATGAACTCCGCCGATGGCGCTTTGGGCAAGCCTGGCATCGTCATGATCTCACCGCAGATGGCGACGACGAATCCGGCGCCGGCCGACAACCGCACTTCGCGGATCGGTACGACGTGATCGGTCGGCGCGCCGCGCAGGTTCGGATCGGTCGTGAACGAGTACTGCGTCTTCGCCATGCACACCGGCAGATTGCCGTAGCCCATGTCTTCCCAGGTCTTGAGCTGGTCGCGCACGCTCTTGTCGGCCGCGACGCTGCCAGCGCGGTAGATCTTCTTGGCGATCGTCTCGATCTTTTGGAAAAGGCCCATTTCCTCGGGGTAGATCGGCGCGAATTTCGCAGTGCCGCCATCCGCGAGTTCGACGACGCGACGTGCCAGCGCTTCGATGCCTTTGGAGCCCTGCGCCCAGTGCTTGCACAGGAATGCTTCCGAACCCTGCGCCTTTGCATATTCGATCACGGCCGCGATCTCGGCATCGGTGTCGGAGATGAAGTGGTTGATGCCGACAACTGCAGGAACGCCGAAGCTCTTCACGTTTTCGATGTGGCGCCCGAGGTTCGCGAGGCCCTTCTTGACCGCCTCGACGTTCTCGGTGCCGAGATCCTCGCGCTTGACGCCCCCGTTCATCTTGAGCGCGCGGACGGTCGCGACGATAACTGCGGCAGATGGCTTGAGGCCTGCTTTGCGGCATTTGATGTCGAAGAATTTCTCGGCGCCGAGGTCAGCGCCGAAGCCGGCTTCCGTGACGACATAGTCCGCGAGCTTCAATGCGGTCTGCGTCGCGACCACCGAGTTGCAGCCGTGCGCGATGTTGGCGAACGGGCCGCCGTGGATGAAGGCTGGGTTGTTCTCCAGCGTCTGCACGAGGTTCGGCTGCATGGCTTGCGCGAGCAGCACGGTCATCGCGCCATTGGCCTTGATGTCGCGCGCGTAGACCGGCGTGCGATCGCGGCGATAGGCGACGATGATGTCGCCGAGGCGCTTTTCGAGATCGGCGATATCCGTCGCAAGGCACAGGATCGCCATCACTTCGGAGGCAACCGTGATGTCGAAGCCGGCTTCACGCGGAAAGCCATTGGCGACGCCGCCCAGCGAGCACACGATCTCGCGCAGCGCGCGGTCGTTCATGTCCATCACGCGGCGCCACACGACGCGGCGCGTATCGATGTTCTGCCCGTTGCCCCAGTAGATGTGATTGTCGATCATGGCCGACAGCAAGTTGTGCGCCGATGTGATCGCGTGGAAGTCGCCGGTGAAGTGGAGGTTGATGTCCTCCATCGGCACGACTTGGGCGTAGCCGCCGCCTGCCGCGCCACCCTTCATGCCGAAGCAGGGTCCGAGCGAGGGTTCGCGCAGGCAAATCGCGGCCTTCTTGCCGATCGCGTTGAGGCCGTCGCCGAGACCGACGGTGGTCGTCGTCTTGCCTTCGCCGGCAGGCGTTGGGTTGATTGCTGTGACGAGGATCAGCTTGCCGTCCTTGCGGCTCGACAGCGACTTGATGAAGTCGGCGGAGACCTTCGCCTTGTCGTGGCCGAACGGAAGCAAGTGTTCGGTTGCTATTCCAAGTTTGGTCCCGATCTCCTGGATCGGCTTCTTCTTTGCATCGCGGGCAATTTCGATATCGGATCTGACAGCCATGGTGGAACTCCAGCGGATGGGCGTTGCGGGCGTGTCGCTCGGGTCGATCTCTGTGACCGGATGCGCATTTCTCGGGTGTCGCCTTGCCGACGGACGCGAGGCTCTGCCGCGTCCGTCGGCGCGCTGTGAACTCAGGCGGGAGGCTTAGGCTTCGGCGCCTCGCAGACGTCGCCGACAGCGAGGCCGGCGGACTTCGCCCATTCGGCGGCGGCGATCTTCTTGCCGTCGGACGTCTTGACGCGCTTCGCAAGTATCGCGCCGCCGGTGCCGGCGATCGTGATGCCGGCGTCGGAGATCGCAAGCACGGCGCCGGGCTTGCCGTTGCCGTCGACGCGGGCGGCGTCATAGATGTCGAGCTTTACGCCCTTCAACATCGTCCAGGCACCCGGCGCGGGGTTGGCGGCGCGGATGACGTTGTAGTTGTCCGCCACCGGCTTCGCCCAGTCGAGTTCGGCGAGGTCCTTCTTGAACCAGCTCTCATACGATCCGGCGGCAAGATCCTGCTTGTGCTTGAGCAGGACGCCCGCCTTGACGAGGTCGAGCCCTTCCAACATGGCGTCGACGCCCATCGGGAACAGCTTCTTGAAGTAGACGTCGCCGAGCGTCTCGTCAGGACCGACTTCCACAGATTTCTGGATCAGGACCGGTCCCTCATCGAGACCTTCATCGGGCCAGAAGATGGTGAGGCCCGTGCGCGTCTTGCCCATGGCGATCGGCCAGTTGATCGACGACGGGCCGCGATGGGCCGGCAGCAGCGATGGGTGATACTGGAACGTGCCGAGGCGCGGCGCGTCGAGCACCGGCTGCGGAATGAACAGCAGCACGTAGGCCATCATGCAAATGTCGGCGTCGAACGACTTCATCAGTTCGAGCGCTTCCGGCGTCTTCCAGCTTTTCGGCTGGTGGACGGGAAGTCCCTTCTCCGCGGCCAGCAGCTTCAGGGGATCTTCCGGTCGTCCCGCCTTGTCGGGCGCGCAGCACACTGCAACGACATTCTCACCGCGCTCGAGCAGCTTTTCGAGCACTGCTTTGCCAAAGGCCTCTTGGCCATGAACGACGATACGCATCGGTGGTGTTTCTCCCTGGTCCCGCCGCCGCGCATGTCGGTAAGCGGATTTCGGTTTATCGTTGAATGCTATTCCGCGGCCGCTTTCTTCACGGGCGGTTCCGTTGCGCCCGAGGCCTTGATCGCCGCGACCTCGTCGACCGTGTAGCCGAGCACGGCGCCCAGAACCTCGTCGGTGTGCTCACCGAGCAGCGGCGAACGACGCACATCAGCCGGTGAATCGGACAGCTTGATCGGATTGCCGACCGAGAGATATTTGCCGCGCGCCGGATGGTCGACCTCGACGATGGTGCCCGTCGCGCGCAGCGACGTATCCTCGGCCAGTTCCTTCATCGAAAGGATTGGCCCGCACGGAATGTCGAACTCATTGAGGATGTCCATCGCCTCGAACTTGGTCTTGGTCGATGTCCAGTCCTCGATGCGGCCGAAGATCTGGTTGAGGCGAGGTAGGCGCGCTTTCGGTGTCGCGAAATCCGGGTCGGTCTTCCAGCCGGGCTCGCCGATGACGTCGCAGATCTTCTCCCACACCGGCGCCTGCGTGATGAAATAGATGTAGGCGTCGGGATCGGTCTCCCAGCCCTTGCACTTGAGTATGCGGCCTGGCTGGCCACCGCCGGAATCGTTGCCGGCGCGCGGTACCGCATCACCGAACGGAATGCCTTCTCCGAACTGGCTGTACTCGCTGAGCGGACCGTGCGCGAGGCGCTGTTGATCGCGCAGTTTGACGCGGCAGAGGTTCAGCACGCCGTCCTGCATGGCGCACGTGACGCGCTGGCCCTTGCCGGAGTGTGTGCGCTGGAAGAGCGCCGTCACGATGCCGAGCGCGAGATGAAGGCCCGTGCCGCTATCGCCGATCTGGGCGCCGGTAACGAGCGGGAGACCGTCGCGGAAGCCGGTCGTCGATGCCGCGCCGCCCGTGCACTGCGCGACGTTCTCGTAGACCTTGCAGTCCTCGTAAGGACCGGGGCCGAAACCCTTGATCGACGCGACGATCATGCGCGGATTGAGCTTGTGAATGGTCTCCCACGGGAAGCCCATGCGATCGAGCACGCCGGGGCCGAAATTCTCGACCAGCACGTCGCATGTCTTGATCAACCGCTCGAGGACTTCCTTGCCCGTCTTGTTCTTGGTGTCGAGCGTGATCGAGCGTTTGTTGTGGTTCAGCATCGTGAAGTAGAGGCTGTCCACCTTAGGAATATCTTGGAGCTGGCCGCGCGTGATATCGCCGACGCCGGGGCGCTCGACCTTGATCACGTCGGCACCGAACCAGGCGAGGAGCTGCGTGCACGTCGGACCCGACTGGACGTGCGTGAAATCAAGGATTTTGACGCCTTCGAGAGCTTTCATGGGTGCGGACCCTTCAATGAATGACTGACTTCGAGTTCTCTCGCCACGCATTCAAGCGTTTCCTCCTTGAAGGTGACGATAAAGTGCCGGAGCTTTGTAAGACTCTGCGCGCTGTGTTGCGGATGAACTCGATTCCGATTCTCAAGTTCGGCGATCCAGTCCGAGGGACAAACCTCTTGGAATGAGAAGAGCGAGAGACCGCGACCCCAAAGACGATGCCCATCCAATGCTTCATCATTTGGCGCGCCAAGATAGAAGGCTCGAACTCCGCGAAAATAAACGTCGGTACCGACGTCTTGGGTATCCAGCACGGTGTCGTAGCGAAGCCTTGCGGTTCCATCGAATAGCCTGACCTCGCATTCGGAGGCGGTGTCCGGATGCGGCACGCCCACGACGCGCTGGACCTTGCAATCGATCGGTACTGGGTGTCCGATTGGCATCACGCACTCAATCTTCGTTGGTGCCATCACTATCGAAGGTCTTCATCGCTTCCTCCCTCACTTCTTTTTCAGCGCGCTTTGCGGATTGAGATTGCCGATGCGGCCGCTCTCGCTGCCCGCCGCCGGGTCGATCACTGCGTTTCCATCGCAGCATTGACGGCGCGCCTCAGCTCATCGGGTGACGTCGCGTTGACGCCCTTGCCGCCGAACGCTTCCATCATGCGGTCGTAGCGCGCACCCTTGACGAACACGGTGGTTGCCGGATCGGCGCTGGCGGCATTGGTATCGGTGCCGCGATAGATGCCGTCGTTGTTGAAGATGACGATGCACACCGGCAGCTCGTAGCGGCAGATCGTTTCGACCTCCATGCCGGAGAAACCGAACGCGCTGTCGCCTTCGATCGCGAGCACGGGCTTGCCGGTTTCAATTGCGGCGGCGATCGCGTAGCCCATGCCGATGCCCATGACGCCCCAGGTGCCGACGTCGATCCGCTTCCTCGGCTGATACATGTCGACGATGCCGCGCGCGAGATCGAGCGTGTTCGCGCCCTCATTGACGAGGATGGCGTCGGGTCGCTCCTTGATGACCGTGCGCAGCACGCCGAGCGCGCCGTGATAGTCCATCGGCGAATTATTGTTCATCAGGCGCGGCGCCATCTTAGCGACGTTCTCGTCGCGCTTCTTGGCGACGGCGCCCGTCCACTCAGCCGGCGGTGCGGGCCACTTGGTTTCCATGCCATCGAGCAGCGCCGCGACGCACGAGCCGATGTCGCCAACAACGGGCGCGACGATCTCGACGTTCGAATCCATTTCCTTCGGCTCGATGTCGATCTGGATGAACTTCTTCGGCGCGTCGCCCCAGGTCTTGCCCTTGCCGTGCGACAGCAGCCAATTGAGGCGCGCGCCGATCAGCATCACGACGTCGCTGTCCTTCAACACCGTCGAGCGGGCCGCGCCTGCGCACAGAGGATGCGTATCGGGGAGCAGACCCTTGCCCATGCTCATCGGCAGGAACGGAATGCCGCTGCGCTCGACGAGCGAGCGGATCGCATCGTCGGCTTGCGCGTAGGCGGCACCTTTGCCGAGAATGATCAGCGGCCGCTTGGCGCTCTTCAGAACGTCGAGCGCCCGCTTCACGGCGTCAGGCGCCGGAATCTGCGCCGGTGCAGCATCGATGACCTTGACGAGTGATTTGCGGCCAGCGTCGGCACTGATCACCTGGCCAAACAGCTTGGCCGGAAGGTCGAGATAGACGCCACCAGGACGCCCCGAGACGGCGGCGCGGATCGCGCGAGCGACGCCGATGCCGATATCCTGCGCGTGCAACACGCGGAACGCAGCCTTGCACAGCGGCTTGGCGACGGCGAGCTGATCCATCTCCTCATAGTCGCCCTGCTGGAGGTCGACGATCTCGCGCTCGGATGAGCCCGAGATCAGGATCATCGGGAAGCAGTTGGTCGTCGCGTGGGCCAGCGCAGTGAGGCCATTGAGGAAGCCCGGCGCTGAAACGGTGAGGCAGACACCCGGCTTCTTCGTGAGAAAGCCCGCGATCGACGCGGCGTATCCGGCGTTCTGCTCGTGGCGGAACGAAATGACGCGAATGCCGGCGGCCTGCGCCATCCGACCGAAATCGGTGATCGGGATGCCCGGCACGCCATAGATCGTATCGAGGCCATTGAGCTTCAGAGCGTCGATGATGAGATTGAAGCCGTCCGTCAGCTCCTGCTCGGCACCGGCTGCAGGATTTGCCGCTGTGGTGGACATGATGTGCTCCCCGGATGTGTCGTTTCGTGTTGATGGCGTCGTCGCGGATCGTCGACTCGCGCTAGTCAATGTCGACGAAGCGTTCGACGTGGTCGCGTAGTTTGAGCGTGTGCTCGCGCACCAGTCTTTCGGCACGCTCGGTGTCGCGCGCTTCGAGGGCGGCGACGATTTCCTTGTGATCGACGATCGAGCGCCGCGCGCGATTGTCCTCGAAGATCGTTCGCTGGCGAATGGCGCGGACGTGGAAGAACAGCGTCTCGGTCATTTCGGTAATGAGCCCGCACTTGCCGAGCCCGATGATCGCCTGATGAAAGCGGATGTTGGCGTCGGAGTATTCGCCCATTTTGGCGGCGACCTTGTCGGTCGAGAAGCTGTCGACGAGGTCGTGAAGATTCGCCAGTTCTTCATCAGAAGCTTCTTTTGTCGCGAGCCGCGCGGCCATGCTCTCGAGCGCGGCCCACACGGTGATCATCTCGAGAATTTCCGCCTTCGTGCGGCGAACGATGAAGATGCCGCGGCGCGGAACGATACGTACCAGGCCTTCCGAATCGAGCTGCGCCAGCGCTTCTCGCAGCGGCGTGCGCGATACACCGAAGCGTGCCGACAGATCGCGCTCGTCGAGCTTGAGTTCGGCGTGGTCGTCGTAGATATTCATCTGCATGATTGCGGTTTTGAGCGCGGTGTACGCCTTGGCCTTGAGGCTCAAGCCCTCAACGATCGGGGCAATCCGGATCTGTATTTCGGACATCGGGCACCTCGGCTTCAGCCACGTCGCGAAACCCATTCAACAGGGACAGCGGAATGTGGTTCTTGGTATACCATACGCCACATTCATCTCGCGCTTCAAGCCCTCTCGGTCAAAGCTGTTCTTTATGGGTTCGGATGAAGCGCGATCGGAAGCGATCGTGTTGAGACGACTCTAGCGGAACCATTTTGTGCAATGCATCAATGAAATACATCGCACCTGCGTCTGCTTGCGATGACATCCGTTGGGCGTGGAGCGGATCTTTTATTTTGCACAGAACGCGCGACGCCGCCACCCCAACGACCACGGCGGCGCTTGTCACCGAAACCACTTCCTGTATATGGTATGCCAGTTAGAGTTAGCATAATTGCAATCAACGGCAGGCTCCGGATCAACAAAAATGACCGGAGAACAAAAAAATAAGCCCGCAACGTCGGGCAGGTCGGACGCAAATGAACGTGATGGTGTTTGCCGTCGCGGTCTCGGTCCGGCAACAGGGTGGACGGCGGGCGCGGAGGGACGGTCTTGGAAGAGATTTCCTCGTTGATGCAGGGGTTCGGCGTCGCGCTGACCCCTTACAACTTGGCATTGATGTTCGTCGGGATCGTGCTTGGGGTCATTATCGGCGTCCTACCTGGACTAGGTGGCGCCAATGGTGTTGCGATCCTTTTGCCGCTGACGTTTTCCATGCCGCCGACGTCGGCCATCATCATGCTCTCCTGCATTTACTGGGGAGCTTTGTTTGGCGGCGCGATCACATCGATCCTCTTCAATATTCCTGGCGAGCCTTGGTCGGTCGCAACGACCTTCGATGGACATCCCATGGCACGGCAGGGGCGCGCCGATGAAGCGCTGACCGCCGCGTTCACGTCGTCGTTTGTCGGCGCCTTCGTTGCGGTCGTCGTCATCACGTTCCTGGCGCCGTTGATTGCTCGCTTCGCGTTGCAATTCGGCCCAGCGGAGTTCTTTTCGGTTTTCTTCCTGACGTTCGCGAGTTTCGTCGGTATGGGCCGCGGCAGTCCGTGGAAGACGATCGCGGCGATGGCGCTCGGCTTTGCGCTGGCGACCGTCGGCATGGATGGCGTGACCGGACAACTCCGGATGACGTTTGGCTTCGATCAACTTCTGAGCGGCTTCGGGTTCCTGATCGCGGTGATCGGCCTGTTCGGGATCGGAGAGATCCTGGCGTCGATGGAAACGGGCCTTCAGTTCAAGGGATCTGAAGCCAAGCTGCGCCTAGGCGTCGTTCTGACGACCTGGAAAAAACTGCTGACGTACTGGGCGACGTCGATCCGGAGCTGCGTCATTGGATGCTGGATGGGCATCACGCCTGGCGGTGCGACGCCCGCGTCGTTTATGAGCTACGGCCTCGCCAAGCGCATCTCGCCGCGCGGCGCCAACTTCGGCAAGGGCGAGATGGAAGGCGTCGTCGCCCCTGAAACGGCGGCTCATGCGGCAGGCACGAGCGCGCTTCTGCCGATGCTGACGCTCGGCATTCCGGGATCACCGACCGCGGCTGTGCTGCTCGGCGGCTTGCTGATCTGGGGGCTGCAGCCTGGACCACTGCTGTTCGTTGAGCAGAAAGAGTTCGTCTGGGGTCTCATCGCTTCGATGTATCTCGGCAATATCGTCGGCTTGATCGTTGTGCTGACTTGCGTGCCGCTGTTCGCGGCTATCCTGCGCGTGCCGTTCTCAATCGTCGCGCCGGTCATCCTCGTGATCTGCGCGATCGGTGCCTACACCGTGAACAATGCGATGTTCGACGTGTGGTTGATGCTGGTGTTCGGTGTCGTTGGCTACGCATTCAACAAGCTCGACTATCCCTTGGCGCCGTTGGTGCTGGCGATCGTGCTTGGCGACAGGGCGGAAGAATCCTTCCGCCAGAGCATGCTGCTTTCTCAGGGCAATCTCAGCATTTTCTGGTCCAATCCACTCGTTGCGTCGATCATGTCGCTCGGGCTCTTGATGCTGGTGTGGCCGCTGTTAAGTTCGCTGAGGACGCCAAAAACTCCGGGCCAATCCGCTGCGGCCCCCTCTTGATTTCAGCGGTTGCTAATCGAATTACGATTCCGCCTTCGAAACAGACGGCGGCAAAATGGCCTCAAAAAAAGTGGGGCGAGCAGCAAGGAGGAACGGCAATGAAGGCGCTTAACTACCCATCGATGCGCGGATGTATCGGGGCAGCGATCGCTGGCGCGATTTCAGTGGTTGGCCTGGCCTCATCGGCGCAGGCATGGGAACCCACGAAGCAGGTGACGTTCATCATTCCGGCCGGCACGGGTGGCGGCGCGGATCAGATGGCGCGCTTCGTTCAAGGTGTCGTGACAAAGCACAATTTGATGAAGCAGCCGATGGTCGTCATCAACAAGGCTGGCGGCGCCGGAGCCGAAGGCTTCCTCGAAGTCAAAAAAAGCAAAGGTGATCCACACCAGATCATCATCACGCTTTCGAACCTGTTCACGACGCCGCTGGCGACGGGCGTCCCCTTCAACTGGAAAGAACTGACGCCTGTCGCCATGCTGGCGCTCGACCAGTTCGTGCTCTGGGTCAACAGCGAGACCAGCTACAAGTCGGCGAAGGATTACATCACTGCGATCTCGGCTGGCGCCGACAAGCAGTTCAAGATGGGCGGAACCGGCTCGAAGCAGGAAGACCAGATCATCACGGTCGCCCTTGAGAAAGTCACTGGCGGGAAGCACTTCACGTACGTGCCGTACCGCGGTGGTGGCGAGGTTGCGGTGCAACTCGTCGGCAAGCACGTCGATTCGACCGTCAACAATCCAATCGAAGCTGTCGCGCAGTGGCGCGCCGGCGCGCTACGGCCGCTGTGCATCTTCGACGACAAGCGCAGCACCTATACGACCAAGGTCACCACCGACATGGCATGGTCCGATATTCCAACCTGCAAACAGTCCGGCGTCGATGTCGACTACCAGATGTTGCGCGGGATCTTCATGCCCGGTGGCGTGACGAAGGAGCAGGTCGCATTCTACGTCGATCTCTTCAAGAAGGTTCGCGAGACGCCCGACTGGAAGGAATTCATGGAGAAGGGCGCCTTCAACAACACCTTTATGTCAGGCGACGAGTACACGAAGTGGGTGGCGGCTGCGGAGACGCGGCATCAGGAACTCATGAAGGGTGCTGGCTTCCTGGCCGGCGCGAAATAATCGTCGGCGGGGCTCGTCAGAGCCCCGCATCGCGACCGCAATGATGGTTTCGATGGTGGCGGCCGCTGGTGCATTTTGGAGATTGATATGCACGAACAGAACGATGCGCCGGAGGAAGCGTCACTGGCGTCCAATCGGGTGCTGGAGATCATCGTTGCGCTGGCGCTGCTGACTGTCAGCGCCGTCATCATCTACGACAGCATCCGGCTGGGGTTCGGCTGGGTCGAAGGCCAGGGTCCGGCGGCAGGATACTTCCCCTTCTACATCGCCAGCGTGCTGGGAATTGCGAGCCTCGCCATTCTCCTCAAGGCGGTGGTGGGCAACACCGAGGAGCTAAGGGAGTCCTTCGTCTCCCGCGTCGCCTTCGGCCGCGTCCTTACCGTGCTCCTGCCATCGATCGTCTATGTCGCGGCAATCCAGTACATCGGCCTCTACGTCGCGTCGGCCCTCTTCATCATGATCTTCATGATCACCGTTGGTCGTGAAAGCGTGTTGCGGTCGATCATGGTCGGCGTCGCGGTCCCGGTGTTCTTCTTTTTGATGTTCGAGAAATGGTTCCTCGTACCGCTACCAAAAGGTCCGCTCGAGGCCATGCTCGGATACTGATCGGCGCCCTACACAAGCTTCGACAAAAGAAATGGCCCCCGCTTCGATTTTGAAGCGGGGGCCATTTCCGTCAGAGGGAGTGATGAGTGGTCAGGGAGCGGGATGTCGGGAGTGGGTCAGTGGGTGTTCGTCAGGTGAGCTGTGGGCGATGCGGGTAGGTCCGTCACCGCGCCTGAAGGGGTGGCGAGTGACACCAGCAGCAGGACGCAGGCGACAAGGAGACAAACCACCGCGCCGATCCTCGTGACGCGCCCGTAACGGCCCATCGAATTGAGGTTGGCATTGATGTCCATCGGGCTAATCTCCACTCTTAGTCTTGCCCTTACTCTTGTGCACTGAGTATATCATTTGTTGCTGTTAGTCCATTGTTAGCATTAGCCTTGGTTAACCCTTAAAATACTAATTTAATTGTGTGTTAAGAACTTGCTGACCGTCAGCGGCGAGCAGGATCAGCTGCCAGGTGTGCCCGGACAACGCAAGCGGCCCGCCCCACGCATGGGACGGGCCGGACGCAATTACTCTCGGACGCCGCCGCTAGCTTTTGCCGCCAGCCTGACGGATCTGGCTAAGCGTCTGTCGGGGCGTGAGCGCTTCGGGATCGACCCGGCACTCGATGATTGCGGGCTTGTTCGAGTCGAGCGCGCGTTGGAACGCGGCCTTAAAATCCTCGGTCCGCTCCACAGTCTCGCCGTGGGCGCCGAACGCCCGCGCATAGGCGGCGAAGTCCGGGTTCACGAGCTGCGTACCGGCGACGCGGTTCGGATACGTCTTCTCTTGATGCATGCGGATCGTGCCGTACATGCCGTTGTTGGCGATGATCGTCACGACGTTGAGCCCGTACTGCACCGCGGTCGCCAGCTCCTGGCCGGTCATCATGAAGCAGCCGTCGCCGGCGTAGTTCACGACGGTGCGCGTCGGATCGGCGAGTTTGGCGGCGATCGCGGCCGGGAGGCCGTAGCCCATCGATCCGGACGTGGGCGCAAGCTGGCTCCTGTAGCCCTTGTACTGCGTGTACTTGTGCACGAAGCCCGCGTAGTTGCCGGCGCCGTTAGTGACGATGCCATTCTCCGGCATCATGTCGGAGACGGTGCGCACGACTTCCGCGAACTGCACGGCGCCCGGCGTCGGGATCGCTTTCAGTGTCTCCTCATAGGACGCCCGCAGCTCTTTGCGCAGACCGCTCCACGGCGTCGAGGCCGGCTTACCGAGGCCGTCGAGTGCATTGGCAAACGTCTCTGCCGTGGCATTGATCGGCAGGTCCGCACGATAGACCGACCCGAGTTCGTTCCCTGACGGGTGGACGTGGACGAGGAACTGGCTGGGGTTGGGAATGTCGAGCAGCGTGTAGGTCGACGTCGTCATCTCGCCGAGACGCGCGCCAACCACGATCAGGACGTCGGCGCCCTTGATCGCACTGGAAAGCTTGGCATCGAGACCGATGCCGGCATGTCCGACGTAGTTCGGATGGCGGTTGTCCATGTAGTCCTGGAAGCGGAACGCCGCCGTGACCGGCATGTCGTAGCGCTCGGCGAAGGCTTCCACCTTGCGCTGGATCTCGCGGCTCCAGCCGGGCCCGCCGATCATCATGACGGGACGCTTCGCCTTGGCGAGCACCGCCTTCAGTTCCTCGATGTCGGCACTGCTTGCGGCAGGCGCAGCGAACCGCGCCGGCTTGGCGTCCAACGCATCGCCCATGCTCGACAGCATGTCCTCGGGCAGGCCGAGTACGACAGGACCAGGGCGGCCGTTCTTAGCCGCGTGATAGGCGTGGCTGACATACTCGGGAATCCGCGCCGTCGAGCGAATGACGGCTGACCATTTGACGAATGAGGAGAAGAGCTGCTTGGTCTCGATCTCCTGGAACGCCTCGCGATCCTCATGCTTCTCGCCGGGAAGGCCGAGGAACATAATCATCGGCGTCGAGTCCTGCTGCGCGACGTGCAGTCCAGCCATCGCATTGGCGGCGCCGGGGCCGCGTGTGACGAAGCAGATGCCGGGTTCCCCCGTGACCTTGCCCCAGGCTTCCGCCATCATCGCCGCGCCGCCTTCCTGTCGGCAGATCACGGTCTTGATGCGGTTGGAATCGTGGAGTCCGTCGAGGGCGGCGAGAAAGCTCTCGCCCGGGACTGTGAAGGCCGCTGTCGTGCCTTGTGACTCGAGCTGATCGATCAGGATCTTGCCGCCGTGCCGCATGTCTACTCTCTCTTCCTCACCTATATGATGGGCGCACTTTAGGATGGCGCGCGCCTCGCGGGTAGCCCAGACTTCGCCGCCGCGCCGAACGCCAACCCGTTGCAAGCCAACGCAATCATTGACAGAGCGAGACCGGATTGGCGATACGTCCCCTATGAGTCCACCGAAGATCCCTCGCACCCGGCGTCAAAGCCGGAACATGCGACTGGCCAAGTTCCAGCTTGGCCAAGTCGTGCGCCACCGCATTTACCCGTTCCGCGGCATCATTTTCGATGTCGATCCGGTCTTCAATTCCACCGATGAATGGTGGCAGTCGATCCCCGAGGAGATCCGGCCGAAGAAAGAGCAGCCCTTCTATCATCTGCTCGCCGAGAACGCCGACACCGAGTATGTGGCCTACGTCTCGGAGCAGAACCTGCTCCCCGACACGACCGGGACGCCGCTGCGCCATCCGCAGGTCAAGGAGCTCTTCGTTGCCGGCACCGATGGCCGCTACCGCGTGCGGTTCCTACAGGCGCATTAACCCTGTGTGGTCGGAATCGGTATCCCGACAATCGGCTTCTCCTCGCAGGTGGCGGGGACGTCCTCGCGCCACATGCGGCCGTTCCAGAACTTCTGCGCGCTTGACGGTGGCGGCTCCGCACCGCCGCCGATGCCGACTGCATAAAGCTCGTAGCAGTTGCGTCCCACCGGGACGACCTGGAAGCAGCCGCCGGATTGCGGCAGCGCATAACTGAAGCAGAAATGGTCGCCGCGCATCGACCACCGACCGTCGCGCTGGGCACTGCCCTCGCGGTAGTCGCTGGTGCCGTCCGGGCGAATGCGCTCCTTCCACCGGATGCCGCTCGGGTAGATGCCCGAGAGCTGCTGGCCGACGAACGCCGCCACGATCTCGTCGCGACTCATCCACGTGCGAGACTCAGTCGGTTGTGCCGCGGCGCTCGATTCCAAAGCGACGACGCCCGCAATGAGCGCTGCACAGGCGAGAGGAACGCGCAAACGCAGTGTCACAGGGAATCTCTACTCTCGTGACGCGCTTCGCGCTGCATCACCCCGCCGACTTCTCGGCTTTGTCGCTCCACTTTCCGGCAGCAGCGAGGCCGTTCATTTTGGCGCGATGGCTGAAGGCGCGCTGGCCGGCGGCGACGTTCTCGCTTTTGCCGCTCCACGCCTTGAGGGCCGCCGCCTGCAGCGCGCGTCCATACGAGAACGACAGCTTCCATGGCAGGCCGCCCTTCGCGTTCATCAGGTGGAGATGGGCCGTAGCGTCCTCGTCCGATTGGCCGCCGGACAGAAAAGCAATGCCGGGGACGGCGGCAGGCACGCAGCGTTTCAGAACTTGAATCGTTTTCTCGGCGACTTCCTCGCGGCTCGCCTGACGATGGCACTGCTTGCCGGAGACGACCATGTTGGGTTTGAGGATCGTCTGTTCGAGCACGACGCGGTTGTAATAGAGCTCCTGGTAGACCTCTTTGAGCACCCATTCCGTCACTTCGGCGCAGCGGTCGATGTCGTGCGCGCCGTCCATCAGCACTTCCGGCTCGACGATGGGCACGAGGCCGCCCTCGAGGCAGATCGCGGCGTAGCGCGCGAGCAGGTGCGCGTTGGCCTTGATGCAGGTGTACGACGGCATGCCCTGGCCGATGTCGATCACCGCACGCCATTTCGCGAACTTGGCGCCGAGTCCGACATACTCCTTGACCCGACCCGGCAGCCCGTCGAGCCCCTCTGTAATGACTTCGCCCTTGCAAAACTGCAGCGGCTTGGTGCTGCCGTCGACCTTGATGCCAGGGAGCGCTCCGCTATCGGCGATGATTTTGGCGAGCGGTGTGCCGTCCTTTGCCTTCTGACGCAGTGTCTCATCGAACAAGATGACGCCGGAAATGGCGGTCTTCATCGCATCGTTCGAGCGGAACAGCATCTCCCGATAGTCGCGGCGGTTGTCCTCGGTGTTGTCGACCTTGATGCTGTCGAACCGGCGCTTGATCGTGCCCGTGCTCTCGTCGGCTGCAAGGATACCCTTGCCCGGTGCAACCATGGCCGCAGCAACCTGTTCGAGCGTCATCGTCATGGTCAATCCTCCACGCGCTGGTGCCACGTTGGGCATGAAAATCCGTTACCGCCGATTTACCGCGTCTGCCGCGTCGCGGCTAGGGGCGGCCTTGTTTCATCGTGCGCGGGGTAAATGGGGAATTAGGGGCGAGCTTTGATCCGATGTGCCCGCCCCGCAGGTGGCATCTCACTGGCGAGGCAATGATACGCGGGTCGCGAAGGGCAAGTTCCTTGACGGGCCGCGACGCGTCGAGTACCCGTGTCGCAGTCACCCATGGCCTTGATAACTTGGATCCGGATACCCCGTCCGGATGACTTCGGCCCTGGTGAACGTGCCTCGAGCACGGTTCGGAGCGTAGCGCAGCCTGGTTAGCGCACCAGTCTGGGGGACTGGGGGTCGAGAGTTCAAATCTCTCCGCTCCGACCAATTAATTCAACGACTTAAGATTCCCATGTCTCAGTGGCATTATGGGCCATGTCTCACTCATGTCTCAGTCTGACAATCAATGAAAATGGCGAGATTGCGGCGAATTTGCCCATGTCTCAGCTATGTCTCAGTGAGACAACTACTCATGTCTCAGTCATCGTTCCTTGCGTCGTGTGCTTGTATTGGCAGTGGTGCGCTAGGTCGCCCGATGCGTGGGCAAGATAGCACCTCGATCAGGCGGCTGAATCGTCGGATGTGCGCTTCTTGTATCCGACGAGTCAGATCATCTTCTTCGACATGAGAGCGTCTCCGAACAGCCAGCCAGAGCGTGCAACCGCACGCAAATTGTGCTAGAGTTCAAGTATGGCAAAGGTCAAAGGCACACGCTCTGGTCCGACCACTTCAAAGCGATCGGCCATCAAGTCTTCCAGCAAGTCTGCGAAGTCGATTGCGGCATCTGCGTTGACGCAGAAGCGCGTAGGCGGTTTCGTACTCGGCCGCAAAGCGTTCTCGAGTATCAGTGCCGTCGAAGGGGTGCACCTTTCGAAGGAAATGGGGGCTGATTTTCGCCGACTCGAGGGTACGTCCTCCTCGGCTCGCCGGGCCGCGCTTTCCGGAAAGTACGGGAAGAAGTAGTCCCTGATTATGTACGAGGCGCAGCAGGATACCTACTGCTACGTTGGCACGACCGTTCTGAAGAACAAGGCAGGACTACGCGGCCAAGACGCGCTCAACCGCTTCGAGACCGCCATGACGTTCGCTCGGGCCGAGGAGCCTCTGCCGGTCGGCCGCCTTTCTGTTACTCACTACTGCCGCATCCACCATCACCTCTTTCAGGACGTCTATCGGTGGGCTGGCAAGTATCGCACTGTTCGTCTCTCTAAAGCCGGCAGCATGTTCTGCTACCCCGAGCACATCGATCGGGAGATGACACGCCTTTTCGGCGCGCTGAAGGACGACGGTTTTCTGCGTGAGTTGGAGCCGGATCAGTTCGCATCCGGTGCCGCACGTTTTCTTTCGGAGCTCAATGCATCCATCCCTTTCGGGAGGGCAACGGGCGGACGCAGAGCACGTTTCTCGTCCTGGTCGCCCATCAGGCTGGACACTCGCTGGATCTCGACCGGCTCGATCCGAACGCCATGCTTGCGGCGATGATCACGAGTTTCAATACGGACGAAGAGTCTCTAACAACGGTGATCCGCCAACTCATCGCGTGATCTTCTGTTGGCGTCTTCATTGCAGAGCAGTCATCACCTTTGGTGTATCATTCCTGTATCTCCGGCTTGTTTCCAGACGTATCCCGCTCAAAGACGCGCGCCGCCACCCATTCTTCGATCTCCGACAAGAGCCATGCAACGCGGTTTGGCCCGACTTGGATCCGGCGTGGGAACAACCCGCGCTTCTCAAGGCGCAAGATATGCTGAGGCGTATAGGGCACGATGGCGATCAGCTCCGACTTCGTGATGAGCCGGAGCGATTGCGCGTTTGGCGGCTGATCAGCTGTTTGGTCGAAGGGCAGAGCCGGCCGCACCAAGCGGTGCTCATTTGAGGTTCGTTTCATCATAGAGTCTTGGAGGCTATCTTTGGATGACTAGGTTTCAACTGTGTCAGCCATGCCGGGACGCCGCGATACTCCGGAGCGCCAATGTTCCACGGGCCTTCGCGGGTCGCTTGCGCAGGAACATATGTCTGTCCGCTACTTGCGCGCACTGCCATCAACGCGACGCACGCGGGATGTCGACGCAGCGGATCGGATCGCGAGGGTGAGGTGGCAGTCGTGCCGATGTCTCGGTCGGTTGTGGCTTTCATGATTGGTCCTTTTGATGCGTAGGTGTCGAAAGAGCAGTGCTCAGTGATGGCTGTGCTTGTGACCGCGCTGGCATTCCCCTCCGAAGTCAGTTCTGACTGAGGCAGATGTGGTAACGCCAACGACGTAGAGAGCGACATAACAAGCGTCGCCCCGACCGTGGCCATGATTGCGACCGAAACCAGCGCCACCGAGCGCCATGCCAATACTTGGCGGTGTGTGATCATCTGCCGGGATCGCCAATCCTGGCGCGCCTGAAGATAGGGAATGACGACTGCGGCTGGCATGCCGAGTGTCGCTGCGAGTGCATGAATGGGATGGGCAGGAAGGTCTTTGAAAGGAACTGCCCTTCGCCTCGGTCGCACGAACCATAGGAACGCCGCCATCTGAAGCGCGAGGTTCATGCCGAGCGCGGTTTGATAGGCCACCGGCGGGTGGCTACCCGTCTCGCCCGGCCAGAACTCCACGATGTAGCCGACGCCGATCTGCACGGCGAAGGCACAGCCGATATGGAGGAGATTGAGCGCGCCGGTGGCGCGACCGGATGCCGACTTCGGGAAGAGCCCCGTCAGCAGCGCGTAACTCAGGACCGTACCGGCGCCGATGCCGGCGATCGCGATCCACGGCAGCCACGTCGGGACGGGCCAGCGCAGGACCAGCGCAAGCTGCGCCAGCACGGCAAGGCTGGTCGCAAAGGCAAAGATCGCCGACAAGGAAACGCCACGCCGGCGAAGCCGATCGCCGGCCGTCCCGAGAATGAGCGCGGACGCGCTGAGGGCGATCGCCATCACCAGCAGGTGCATCACGACATCATGACGCGGCAGCCCCTCGACATCGGCAAGCCATGGTCCGGCCCATAGGCCCTGCAATGCCCAGGCCGAGCCGATGGTCGTCGCCGAGAGTGGCGCGAGGCGCCAGAAACGCGCGTCCCGATAGATCGCACCAATGATCATATCGGAAGCGGTCGCCTCACCTCGTCCGAGCGCGGGACGTTCCGGCACGAAAAGTAGGATAAGCAGTGCCGCGATGGCCGATAGAACCGCCAGAAGCATGAACAAACCGCGCCATCCGATGGACGCGATCAGTATCTCGGCAGGCGCGGTTGCCGTGACGGCACCGAGGGTGCCGAAGGAAATGAGCCAGCCATTGGCCAGCGCGATGCGTTCAGCGGGCCACCACAGAACAATCGCTTTAAGGCCTCCCATCAGAGCACCAGCAACGCCAAGGCCGATCAAGGCTCTTCCGAGGATCAGCCAGAGAAGACTAGGCGCGCAGGCGAAGATGGTGGCGCCGATTGCCGCGATGGAGAGGAGCACAGCTTGTACCCGTCGCGGCCCGAAGCGATCGAGCGAGGCGCCGAGCGGAAGCTGAACGGCACCGAACGTCAGGAAGAGCACGGCCGTGAGCAAGCCAAGGTCGGCGGCGGATAGGCTGAACTCGGTAGCAAGTGGGCCGGAGATCAGGGCATTGATGGTGCGAAAGACATAGCTGAGATAGTAGCCGGCGGCGAACGGGAGCAGGACGGTCGCGACGAGATGCCAGGTGCGATTGCCATTGATCGTCTTGGATGCAGGATCCTTCGGCTTACTCACGATTCGAGGCAAGTCGCCGTCCGGATCAGCCGCGAGCCCATAGGAGGGCTGAAAGTACGGGATGCGCGCGGGTGAGATCGCCATTGCCATGCCGACCTACTGCTCTCGTCCCGGCCACAGAGCGCAGAATGCCAGGAGCGCACGGGAGGTCTCTGGAGGCAGAGGCGCCGCCCGCCGCGTCGCACGATCCATGAGCACAACTGTTGATCTGGCATTGGCGGCACAACGCCCATCGACGAAGAGCGCCTGGTTCATGAGCAGCGAGGAGCGACCGACATGGTCACATCGCGAGCCGATCACAACTTGGCCCGGCCAGTGCATCTCCCCGAGGAAATCGATTTCGAGCCGTGCGATCACGAACTGCGCGTTGATCGGCATTGGTACACGGTGGGGATCGTGCAGCAGCTCCATGCGCGCGTTCTGGCAGCAGACGGCAAACACGGCATTGGAGATGTGACCATTGCTGTCGGTGTCGGCAAAGCGCAGTTTCTCCGACGTGTGCAAAGGATAGTCCTCGAGCCGAGGCCGCTCGTGGATGTGCGATCCGTCCGGCCGTGACCGGTGAAGGTCGCGATTGAGTGCATCGGGGGGCGACATCGGCTCAGGCTCCCTCCGGCTTATCGCGGCGCCAGATCAACCGGGCGGTGCCGTCTTCTGCAGCTTCCGTCAGGTTGGCCCATATCGGCTGCGGCCAGCCTGGATCGTCGAGACGCACGCGCAGATAGCTCTGGTCCGAGCCCTGCTTGGTCCGACGCCACGCGGCGCCGATCTCGGTCGCGCTGAGCATGACGCGGAAGTCTGGTGCGGCTTCCGTCTCCTTGCGCTCATTGGCGACAATCTTCACCCGCGCGTTCATGGTGATCGTGCGGATGGTGCCGGCGTAGCCGTCGTTGACGGCCGAGAAAATTCCGATGACGG
>LNFM01001475.1_pt1 | contig 53300 bp, 50 predicted proteins | sample 596031 | NCBI WGS metagenome assembly LNFM01 (sample SAMN04254537, study PRJNA301005) | activated carbon metagenome | isolation source: dual media filters at the Ann Arbor, Michigan drinking water treatment plant | place: USA: Ann Arbor
TGTTTTAATCGCTACTTGATGTCTTTCTCAATAAGCATCATTTTAACATATCTCGAGAAAACCCCATAGGCATTGATACTTGCCAAAGCAAGACCAGGAACGCCATCAAGAAATCCTCTTTTCAAAATATAAGAAGAGAAAAAGCGATATAAAGGTTTAAAAAACAAATGAAAAATAGTTACTTTTTTTCCTTTTTTGAGCGAAGTATTGGCTTGAAACCAAGAATAAGAATCTTTCTTTTTTATTAAATGAAATAAACCTTTGTAGGTATAGTGAATCATGAAGTTTTTTAAACTGCCAATGCTTCCATCAACATGCAATTTTTCATGAACATCTCCAGTGAATTTTACATTTTTATTCTTAACTAATCTAACTACTTTATCTACTTTGTGATAAAGAAAACGATTCATGTAAAAATGCGGAAAACTCAATTTATATCCAGAATGTTGGTTCTTTTCAATAGCGGAAACAATTTCATTTTTAAGTTTTTGTGAAACACGTTCGTCGGCATCAATAAAAAGTATCCAATCTCCTGTAGCATAGGATATGGCATGATTTTTTTGATTGGAAAAATTATCAAATTTACGTTCCAAAACCTTACAACCATATTCAAGCGCTCTTTCTTTGGTTCCATCTTCACTAAAGGAATCAATCACTATAATTTCACTAGCAAATTCCACTGACTTTAGCGCATCGTCTATGTAGTCAATTTCATTGTATGTAGGAATAATAACCGAAAGAGTGGGCATTAATTTTGCTTTTTTGTAAGTACAAATTTAATAAAATTAGGTTACCTTTGCCGAATTATGCAAAAGAATATTTCAGTAATAGTAGTAGCTAACGATAATTTCGAGTCACTTGAAAAAGTAATTTGGAGTTACAATACTCAAGCTTTTAGAAATTTCGAAATGATAATAGTAAATCAAAATTCTGATGAAACTATTTCAAAATCAATCACATCCATTCAAAAAGAAGTTTTTTTTCCAATTGTTTTATTGAACTTTGACAAAGAAAATAATGGTGATGATTGTGTGAAAAAAGCTATCGAAATAGCGTCTACAAATTATGTTTTAATTACTAATTCTGATTGTTTAGCAAGACCAGATTTTGTTGAACAACATATTAAAAATAGAGTAGAAGGTTATTTTCTAAATGGTATTTCTTACTCAATAAATGCGTTAGTTTCTAATAAAATATCGCAAGAAATAATTTATTCTTCCAAGTGTTTTCAAATGTCTTGGTTAAAATCAAAGAGAATTGGTTTTTATAAAAGTTTTATGATTTCTTATAGCGGTTTGTTAAGTACATTTTTGGATGCTATTTTTTCTAAAAATGATATTTCAAGTGACAATCTATCTGGTTGGAAATCAGATTTTATCCAAATTAATAGTTTTACTAATTTGAAAATTAATAATTTGAAGGAAATTGATTTAAAGCAAAAAAATATTAAGAGTAGAGCAATACTTTTAAAATTACAAAATTAATAAATGCAGCATTTTTGATAGAGGTAATTTTGAATATAATATTCTCTATCTTTGATAAATAAAAAGAATTTCAATTCAAAAATATTTTGGATAACAATATGAAAATAACAGTTATAATAAGTACCTACAACGCAGAAGAATGGCTTGAAAAAGTACTAATTGGATATAGCGTTCAAACATATAAAGATTTTGACATCATTATTGATGATGATGGTTCGAGACTTTCTACAAAAGAATTGATTGATTCTTATGCTAAAGATTATCCAGTGCCAATTAGACATTTATGGCATGAAGATTTAGGATACAGAAGACAAGAAATTCTAAATGTTGCCATCGTAGAAGCCAATCATGATTATATTTTAATGACTGATGGCGATTGTATTCCTAGACAAGATTTTGTTGAAGTTCATGCAAAATTAGCTGAGAAAGGTAAATTCTTATCTGGAGGTTATTGCAAATTACCAATGACAACTAGTAAGGCAATTTCTAAAGATGATATAGTTTCTGGTAGATGTTTTAATGTAAGTTGGTTAAAATCTATTGATAAATTAGGTTTTTCAAATACTTTAAAATTGGGAGCTAATAGTTTGATAGGTAAATTTTTAGATATTATTTCACCGACCAATCCTTCGTTTAATAATTGTAATTCATCAGGTTTTAAAGCCGACATGATTGCCATTAATGGATATGATGAACGAATGAAATATGGTGGTCCAGATAGAGAATTTGGAGAGCGTTTAGAAAATTATGGTGTAAAAGGGAAGCAGATTAGACATAAAGCTATAGTTTTGCATCTAGATCATGCTAGAGGATACAAAACACCAGAATCTTTAGCAGCAAATTTAGCTATAAGAAAAGAAGTTAGAGATAAAAAGATTGTTTGGACTAACTTTGGAATAAAAAAATAACAGTTTTACACTATGCGAATATTAGTTACCGGAGCAGCAGGTTTTATTGGCTCACACTTATGTGAAAAGTTAGCTTCGTTGCATCATGAAGTAGTTGGAATAGATAATTTCAATGACTACTACGATGTAAAACTAAAAGAATTAAACGCATCTGATTTGGAAAAAGTTGGTGTAAAAATTTACAGATTAGATTTGAATGACGATTTAAAATCGGTTTTCGAAACTCCTTTTGATTACATCTATCATTTGGCAGCTCAACCAGGAATTTCTTCTGATACTTCATTAAATGATTATGTAACAAATAATATTTTTGCTACTCAAAATTTACTAGAAAGTGTTTTAAAATATAATGCTGATTTAAAGTTATTTGTAAATATTTCTACGTCATCTGTTTACGGTTCAGTCGCTACGGTTGATGAAGAAGTAACTCCAAAACCAATTTCATTTTACGGAACAACAAAACTAGCTGCAGAACAACTAGTTTTAGGTTTGGAAAGAACTAACAAACTTAAAGCTTGCTCAATTCGTTTGTATTCTGTTTATGGACCGAGAGAGCGTCCTGAGAAATTATATACTAAATTAATTGATAATCTGCATAATAACCAACCATTTCCACTATTTGAAGGAAGTGTGAAACATGAAAGAAGTTTTACCTTTGTTGGAGATATTGTTGATGGATTGGCTTCAATAATTGGTAACGAATCTATTGTAAATGGTGAGATTATTAATCTCGGTACCGATGTGGTTAATACAACTCAAGAAGGAATTACTATCGTTGAAGAGATAATGAATAAAAAACTGGTGATTGATCATCAACCAGCACGTAAAGGCGATCAACAAAAGACATCAGCTGTAATAAATAAAGCTATAAAGTTATTAAACTACAAACCAAAATCTACGCTAAAACAAGGACTTCAAAAGCAAGTAGATTGGTATTTTGAAAAATTTGTAAAGTAATTACAAATTATTTTTTAGAAAAACTTCCAAATCGGGAATGATAATTTCAGGCGTCAATTGAAGATAAAATTCTCTTGGATTTTGTTCTATTTGTTTACGCTCTTCATAAGTAAAACCATCATATATTTCAGGTTTTTTATCTAACAAATGAATGGAATGATGTTTAATTCCATCTTCAAAACTTGCCCAATGTGCTTTGTTTACATAAGGTGAAAATATAGTAAAAGTTGGCTTTTGAAGTGCTTTTGCAATATGAACCGTTCCACCTTCGTTGGCAACCAATACATCACATTGATTCATTAATTTGATAAAATCTCTAATACTTGGCGCATAGATATCCAAAATGATGTTTTGTTTGTATTGACACATTTCATAAATCGCTAAAGCATCTTTTTTCTGATGTGGCGAATAGTTGAAAAGGAGGTAAGCATCATAATTTTTTGCTATGTAATCAATAATTGTTGCTACATATTCAAAAGGCATTGATTTTTGTGGCGTACTGCCTAAAACGCCTAACATGATTACTTTTTTATCACGATAATTTTTCAACCAATTTTCATTTTTTTCACTTTCAGAAAGAAATAATTTTGGCTCGTAATCTATGGGTTCAAAATCGCCAGCATATTCAATAAGATGAACACGATCTTCAATAGCTTTTCCGCAAAATTTTGTTGATGATTTTAAACCTTCTGTTGGATGAGTATAGTAGTTCCAATTGCCAAATCGTTTGCGGCTTTTGTGACCTATAGTTTGTTTGGCACCACTAAATTTACAAATTAATCGGCTTTGCGTTTTCGAATAAGGATCAAAAATAATATCGTATTTTTCTTTTCTAATTTCAAGAATGAACTTAAATAAGTTTTTTATTTTCTTAAGTTCTTTTTCTTTAATAGCAATAATTTTATCTATGTTCGGATTTTGCTCTAAAACACCGGTTGTAAAATCATATGCCATAAAATGAACTTCACTATCGGGATATTTTCTTTTAAAATTATTGGCAATAACCGAGGCAATTAGCACATCTCCAATTCGCTTATTTTGTATAATTAATATTTTCATCCCAAAGAGTTAAAATAAATATCGATTTAATAGAAAAACTATTTCTTGGTGCAAAGTACTATTTTTTATACTTTTAAACCAAAATATTAACTACAACCGTGAAGATTATCCTTAATCCTAAATATAAAGAACAAGAAAAAGCTATAATTCAATTAGTTACAAGCTTTTTTGAAGAAGGAAATCTTATAGTAAAAGGTTCTCGAAATACAATCAAATCAAATTTTTTAGGTTCAGAAAAGGTAAATATCAAGTTTTTTAAAAAACCAGGAATATTTAAATCTATTATTTATTCTTTTTTTAGAAGTACAAAAGCAAAGAGATCGTTTGATTATGCTAATTATTTGAAGGAGCATTCAATTTTAACACCAGAACCCATTGCCTACATAGAAGAGCGAAATACTTTTGGTTTATTAGGAGATAGTTTTTACATCAGCCAGCAAATTGATTATGATTTTACCATAAGAGAGTTAATTCACAATCCAATGTTTCCAAATCGAAATAGTATTTTAGAACAGTTCGCTGAATTCACTTTCAAAATGCATGAAGCAAATGTGAATTTTTTAGATCACTCACCAGGAAATACCTTAATTATAGACAAAGGTAATAATCAATTCGAGTTTTATCTAATTGATTTAAATCGAATGAAATTTGAAAAACTATCTATTGAAAAACGTATGGATAATTTCAAGAAAATGTGGTTGTCAAGAACAATGATTAAAGTAGTTGCCAAGAAATACGCCGAATTAATTGGTCAGCCAGAAGAGAAAATTCATGCAATTTTGCTAGAAAAAACACTTCAATTCAAAAGAAGAATTACAAAGAAAAAATACCTAAAAAGAAAACTAAAGAAATAAAAAAAATCCGAACGTAAATTCGGATTTTTTTATGAGTATTTGATTTTAAACCGCTACATCATATTCTCTTAAAGCATCATTAAGCGATGTTTTTAAGTCGGTTGATGGTTTTCTTTTTCCGATAATTAGTGCGCATGGAACTTGAAAATCTCCAGCAGCAAATTTCTTAGTGTAACTGCCAGGAATTACCACAGAACGAGCAGGAACAAATCCTTTATATTCAACAGGTTCATTTCCTGTAACGTCAATTATTTTGGTTGAAGCCGTTAAGCAAACATTGGCTCCAAGAACTGCTTCTTTTTCTACACGAACACCTTCAACAACAATGCATCTTGAACCAATAAATGCACCATCTTCGATAATTACTGGTGCAGCTTGCAAAGGCTCTAAAACACCACCAATTCCAACACCACCAGATAAATGAACGTCTTTACCAATTTGTGCACAACTTCCCACAGTTGCCCATGTGTCAACCATTGTTCCTTCATCTACATAAGCACCAATGTTTACATAACTTGGCATTAAAATTACTCCTTTTGAAATGTAAGCACCATATCTTGCAACTGCTGGTGGAACTACACGAATACCTTTTTCAGCATAACCTGTTTTTAATAACATTTTATCATGATATTCGAAGATGCCAACTTCATGTGTTTCCATTTTTTGAATTGGAAAATACATAACAACAGCTTTTTTTACCCATTCATTTACTTGCCAACCGTTTTCTGTTGGTTCTGCAACTCTTAGTTTGCCGCTATCAAGAAGAAAAATTACTTCTTTGATAGTGTTTATAGTAGTTTCTTCTTTTAATAATTCTCGGTTATCCCAAGCTTTTTCTATTGTAGATTGTAAGTTTTGCATAGTGATTAATTTGTCACAAATATAGTTCAATATCGATAAATTTTCTAATTAAAATGATTGAAAAATTATAATTTATAGTCTAAAATTTTCCATTTTCTACCTTTTTGAATTTTGTGAAATTGTTTCTTCCAAAACGACATTTTTTTATAGGCTCTTTTTTCAGAAGATAAATATTCTGGATTTATTTTGTCAATTTCTACAATCATTTCTTCAAAAGATTTTGATTTGTTGTGTTCAAAAAAATGACTTAAAACACCTCTAAACTCTTTAAAGTACCAATAGTGGTGAATATGATTCTTGGACTCAATAGGTTTTGTTTTTCTCTGAAAAAAATAATTGAATGCAATTTGTTCCATCACAAAAAGTTGATTTTTAGAATATAGTACATCAACCAATTCTTCGACCATTTTAAGTTGGTTAGAATAACTAGAGTTAAATCCAATTACACCAGCATTCCAAACAGTAAAATCGGAATCAATTTTTATAGTTTCATTTAATGATGGAATCTTAAATTCACTTTCATTTTTCAAAAAAGCTTTCATTTTCCTAGCAATTCCACCTTTATTATCAATTAATTTGCCTTCACTTTTATCAAAATAAATAGCATTAGAATTGATGTTGTTAAAGATTTCAGAACAGTTTTTTGTGAAGTAAGTATCAGAATCTAGATAAAGAAAATTGCCTTCATATTTTGAAACTACATCTTCGATTACTTTAACTTTTACTCGGTGAACAAAATTATGTTTGCCTTTCCAATTTGTTATTACATCATCATAAAGTTCAGTATATATTACAGATTGGGGTAATTTATTTTTAAAAAAATCTGTAGAATCTGAATAAATAATTATTTGATTTTCATCTGCTTTATGAAATTTAAAGTAGGATAATATAGAGAACAAAAGTTCATTTTGATAAGCAATTCCTCCAAAAGCAAAATAGATAATGTAATTCATAAAAAATCTAAAATAATTTTGCATCAAATTTAAGTAGTAAAATAGATTTTAAATCATTTAAATTAGGATAAGTTAATATTAAAGACTAACTTTATATATATAGTACTAATAGCTATAACATTTTTTATGAGAAAAATTTTTATTATTATTTCAGTGGTTTTTTTGAGTGTTACAAGTTGTCAAAATAAAGAAAAGACAGAAACTGCAAACGAAAACGACACAATTTTAAATCAAGACGCTACTATGGTAGTTAAAGATACTGTTGTTGCAGACACAACTAAAGTTGATTCATCAGATGTTGAATTATTGAACAAAATGTCTACAAAAACAACAATAAAAACGACAGATCCTTCTAAAGGTAAGTTTGCTTTAGCAGAAACTAAATGGAAGTTGGTAGAATTAAATGGTAAAGCAGTAAAAAGCACTACTAACAAAGACTATTTCATCAATTTAGATTCTAAATCTGGAAAGTTTGCAGCTTATGCAGGTTGTAACAATATAGCTGGAACTTTTGTAATGAAAGCAACAGGAAAATTGGCTTTTTCGAAAGTAATTGCTACCAGAATGGCTTGTCCAAATATGGAGTTTGAAAATAACTTCATCAAAACAATTGAAAAAACTGACAATTATATGATTGAAGGTAAAATGTTGCATTTTCATAAGTCAAAAGGAGCAGCTTTAGCAAAATTTGAAGCAGTTAAATAGTTTGTTTTAAATTACAATTTATCAAAAGGTATTCTGTAAAGAGTGCCTTTTTTGTTTTATTTAATTTAGAAAAATTATTTTGACTAATTCAATATCCTATATTTGTATAAAATTTTTAAAATGCCAAGAATTCTAGCCATAGATTACGGAATAAAAAGAACAGGAATTGCCGTTACGGATGATTTTCAAATAATTGCATCAGGATTAACAACAATTCCGTCTGAAACAGCGATTGCTTTTTTAAAGGAATATTTCAATAAAGAAAAAGTTGAGAAAGTAATTATTGGTGAACCCAAACAAATGAATGGTCAACCATCTGAAAGTGCTGAAATTATTGAAAAATTTGTTATCAAATTCAAATCAGAGTTTCCTCAAATGAAAATGGAACGTGTAGACGAACGATTTACTTCAAAAATGGCTTTTCAAACCATGATTGATAGCGGATTAAAAAAGAAACAACGCCAAAACAAAGGTTTAGTAGACGAGATTGCTGCAACAATAATGCTTCAAGATTATTTATTACGATATAAAATTACTTAGAATTTTTTAACTCGAAACTTGCAACTCGCAACAAAAATTATGAATCAACCTGATGTAATTCTTATCGGAACTGGAATCATGAGTGCCACTTTGGGTGTTTTTCTAAAAGAATTGCAACCTGATATCACTATAGAAATTTACGAAAGATTGGATAAACCAGCTCAAGAAAGTTCTTCGGCTTGGAATAATGCAGGAACAGGTCATTCAGCTTTTTGCGAACTAAATTATACGCCTCAAAATGAAAATGGCATTATAGAGGTAAAGAAAGCCATCAAAATTGCCGAACAATTTGAAGTAACTCGTCAGTTTTGGAGTTATTTGGTTGAGAATGATAAATTGTTAAATCCTGAAAATTTTATCCATTCTATTCCGCATTTAAGTTTTGTTTGGGGAAAAGATAATGTTGAGTTTCTTCAAAAACGTCACCAAGCATTAATTCAAAATCCACTTTTTTCAGAAATGAAATTTAGTGCCGATTTGGAACAATTAAAATCGTGGATGCCTTTAGTGATGCAAGATAGGAGTGAAGCTGAAGATATAGCAGCTACAAAAATGGATTTTGGAACTGATGTTGACTTTGGTGAATTAACAAAAAGAATGCTTGATTATTTGTCAAAACAAGATGGCGTTTCAATTCATTATAATCATGAAGTAAAAAGAATAAAGAAAAAAGAAGATAAAACTTGGCGTTTGAAAATCAAGGATTTAAATTCGGATGAAAAAATAAAATCGAAAGCCAAATTTGTTTTTATTGGAGCAGGTGGAGCATCATTATTGCTTTTGCAAGAAGCCGATATACAAGAAGCTGAAGGTTATGGCGGATTTCCTGTTGGAGGACAATGGTTGAAATGTAACAATGAAGATGTAATACAAAAACATCATTCAAAAGTTTATGGAAAAGCATCTGTTGGTGCACCACCAATGTCGGTTCCACATTTAGATACACGAATTATTAATGGTAAAAAAGAACTTCTTTTCGGACCATTTGCAGGCTTTTCAACCAAGTTTTTGAAGAATGGTTCCTATTTAGATTTATTAGATTCTATTGAATTGGATAATATAAAGCCAATGCTTTATGCAGGATGGAATAACATGCCTTTGACTAAATATTTGATAGAACAAGTAATGCAATCAGACGAAAAACGAATGGAAGCTTTACGCGAATATTTTCCAAATGCCACAATGGAAGATTGGGAATTACTCGATGCTGGTCAACGTGTTCAAGTCATCAAAAAAGACGAAAAAGAAGGCGGAACCTTAGAATTTGGTACAGAAATTATAACTTGCTCTGACGGAACTTTGGCGTGTTTACTTGGCGCTTCACCAGGAGCTTCAACAGCTGTATCGGCAATGATTGATGTTTTAAATAGATGTTTTAAAGATGAAATGAATTCTGCTGCTTGGCAAGAAAAATTAAAAAAAATGATTCCTTCATTTGGAAAACCTTTGAATGAAAACCCTGAATTATGTAAAGCAATTAGAGAAAAAACAAGCAAAACCTTGAAATTACAACACTAATTTATTTTTTTAATTACTTTTGCAAAAAAATAATAGAAAGTTATTCGGCTGAACACTGAATACTGAACACTGAACACTGAAAAAATGATATTACCAATAGTTGGCTACGGCGATCCAGTTTTAAGAAAAGTATGTGATGATATCACTTCAGAACATCCAAATTTGCAAGAAATCATCGCAAATATGTATGATACTATGTATAATGCCTATGGTGTTGGTTTAGCTGCGCCACAAGTAGGTTTGCCAATTCGATTATTTGTAATTGACACCGAACCTTTTAGTGATAGTGAAGATTTAACAAAAGAAGAACAAGAACAATTAAAAGGATTCAAGCAGACATTCATCAACGCCAAAATGTTGAAAGAAGAAGGTGAAGAATGGGGTTTCAATGAAGGTTGTTTAAGTATTCCAGATGTTCGTGAAGATGTTTACCGAAACGAAACCATCACAATTGAATATTTTGATGAAAGTTTTAACAAAAAAATAGAAGTTTATGATGGCTTGATTGCCAGAGTAATACAGCACGAATACGATCATATTGAAGGAATTTTATTTACGGATAAAATATCTACACTAAAACGTACGTTAATTAAAAAGAAATTGCAAAATATCATGGATGGTAAAGCAAGACCAGATTATAAAATGAGATTTTGTAATAAAAAAGGAAGATAGTTTTTTTTTAAATTCCAAGCGAGAAATTCCAAATTCCAAAATTTTCATGAAGTTACAAAATTGGTATTTGGGATTTGATATTTGGAATTTTATTTAGTTATATTTGCCACCGCTTAAAATAATTTTTAGAAAATGAATGTAGAAAAAATATTAGCCATTTCAGGAAAACCAGGTTTATTCGAATTGAAAATTCAAACGCGTTCAGGTTTTGTTGCTGAGTCATTATTAGACGGAAAAAAGATTACAGTTGGAATGAAAAGTAATGTAAGTTTACTTTCTGAAATTTCAATGTACACCCATAGCGAAGAAAAACCTTTAGTTGAAATTTTACGTGCCATTGCAGTAAAAGAAAATGAAGGACCTGCAATTTCTCACAAAGAAGACAATGCAAAATTGATTGAGTATTTTTCTCAAATTGTGCCAGATTATGACGAAGATAGAGTTTATCCATCAGATATTAAAAAAGTGTTGAATTGGTATAACATGCTTCAAGCTAAAGGAATGGTTTCTAAAGAAGAACCTAAAGTTGAAAACGCTGAATCTGTTAAAGAACAAGTAGTTGAAGAAGTGAAGGCAAAAAAAGAAACTGCTGAAAAACCAAAAGCTAAAGCAAAAAAATAGTTAATTACTTTTTTATAAATACAAATCCTATTGCTCAAATTGTGTAATAGGATTTTTTATTTTTACAAAAATCAAAATCATGAATTCAAGACAACAGCAACTCGATGCTTTCAATAGATTATTAGATATTATGGACGATTTGCGTGCCAAATGTCCTTGGGATAAAAAGCAAACTATTGAAAGTCTTCGTCATTTAACTATTGAAGAAACCTACGAGTTGGGTGATGCTATTCTAAATAATGACTTACAAGAAGTAAAAAAAGAATTAGGTGATTTGTTGTTGCATATTGTGTTCTATGCCAAAATAGGTAGCGAAACTAAGGACTTTGACATGGCTGATGTTTGCAACGAAATTTGCGATAAGTTAATTCATCGTCATCCTCATATTTACGGTGATGTTGAAGTTGCTGATGAGGAAGAAGTAAAACAAAATTGGGAAAAACTCAAACTTAAAGAAGGAAAGAAATCGGTTTTGGAAGGAGTTCCAAAAGGTTTACCAGCATTAGTTAAAGCATCTAGAATTCAGGATAAAGTGAAAGGAGTTGGATTTGATTGGGAAGAGCCACATCAAGTTTGGGATAAAGTACAAGAAGAATTGCAAGAACTTCAAGTAGAAATAGCTTCCGGAAATCAAGACAAAATTGAAGCCGAATTTGGAGACGTATTATTTTCCATGATAAACTATGCAAGATTCTTGAAAGTCAATCCTGAAGATGCTTTGGAACGTACCAATAAAAAATTTATAAAGCGTTTTCAATATCTTGAAAGTAAAGCATCTGAACTCGGAAAACCATTAATGGATATGACATTAGCTGAGATGGATGTTTTTTGGAACGAAGCGAAGAAGTTGTAAATACAATATTTTATAATTCTTTTGATTATTTAAAAATACTTATATTTGAAAACTAACCAACCAAAAACTAACCAATGTCAGAAGTAAAACACGAATTAAAACGTTCCTTAGGATTAATTGATGCCACAAGTATTGTTGCAGGTTCCATGATTGGATCTGGAATATTTATAGTTACAACACAAATGGCAAAAGATGTAGGTTCGGCTGCATGGATTTTGGTGATTTGGTTAGTTACTGGTTTGCTTACAATGAGTGCTGCATTGAGTTATGGCGAATTAGCAGGAATGATGCCAAATGCTGGCGGACAATTTGTGTACATCCAACGTGCTTATGGTAAATTAGCATCATTTCTATATGGTTGGACAGTTTTTACGGTTATTCAAACTGGCGTAATTGCCGCTGTTGCAGTTGCTTTTGCCAAGTATTCGGCAGTATTTTTCCCAGTTTTAGATACCGAACTTATAAAAATTGGAGATAGTTTCGTTTTTACCAATAAGCAAATTTTAGCCATGGCTAGTATATTATTATTAACTTACATAAATACTAGAGGAGTTAAAACAGGTAAATCAATTCAATTATTTTTTACATCAACCAAATTGATTGCGCTTTTTGCATTAATTATTTTAGGATTGTATGTTGGACTAAAAACAGATGTTTTATCTAACAATTTTGCCAATATGTGGGATGCCTCAAAAACCATAGTAAATCCAGACGGAAGTATTACTGTAACAAAATTAGTCGGAATAGGTTTAATTGGAGCAATGGGTGCAACAATTATAAATTCACTTTTTTCAAGTGATGCCTGGAATAATGTTACTTTTATTGCTGGCGAAATAAAAGACCCTAAAAAGAACATTCCACGAAGTTTGTTTTTAGGAACTTTAATTGTAACTATCATTTATATTTTAGCTAATGTAGCTTATTTGGCTTTACTTCCAATGCAAGGAACTCCCAATTCAGGAAGTGTTTTAGGAAACGGAATTATGTTTGCCAGCGAAGATAGAGTAGGAACTGCTGCAGCCAATATGATTATGGGAAATATTGGTGTTTTTGTGATGGCTGGATTGATTATGATTTCAACTTTTGGATGTAATTCAGGCTTAATATTATCTGGAGGAAGATTGTTTTATGCTATGGCAAAAGACAACTTGTTTTTTAAAGCAGCAGGTGATTTAAACGATAAAGATGTTCCAGCAAGAGCGCTTTGGTTACAATGTTTATGGGCTTGTATACTTTGTATTTCTGGTAAATATGGTGATTTACTTACTTATGCCACATTTGCATCACTTTTGTTTTATATACTAACTATCTATGGAATTTTTATTTTAAGAAAAAAAGAACCTAATGCTGAGCGTCCTTATAAAGCATTTGGTTATCCTGTTATTCCAATTTTGTATATTGTAGTTACTACTTTGATTTGTATCTCTTTATTGATTTATGATACTAAAAGTACTGGTTTAGGACTTTTTATCGTGGCATTAGGAATACCAGTATATTATTTATTTTTGAATAAAAAAGAGTAAAATGGAATTACCTTATTATGCTGTGATTTTTACTTCAAAAAGAACAGAAATTGACGAAAATTATTCTGAAATGGCTACCAAATTGGTTGAATTAGCTCAATTGCAAGAAGGATTTCTTGGTATTGAATCTGCTAGAAATGAGATTGGTATTACAGTTTCTTATTGGAAAACGCTAGAAAATATTAAGAATTGGAAACAAAATTTAGACCATCTTGATGCCCAAAAATTAGGCGTTTCAAAATGGTATGAAAATTATACAGTAAGAATAGCTTTGGTTGAAAAAGAATATAGTTTTGAAAAATAAACTTATTCAGACATTCTTTTCAACTTATTTCTGTCAACAATAGCGATTTTTTTACCAATTAATTCAATCAATCCAGTTTTGTTGAATTCAGAAAGTAATCTAATGCAACTTTCTGTTGCAGTTCCAATCATTCCTGCAAGTTCTTCTCTTGATAATTGAATGTGAAGTGTACCATCTTCATTTTTCCCAAAAGTATCTTCAAGATGAAGTAAAGTTTCCGCTAACCGTTCTTTTACACTTTTTTGTGCTAAAGAAACCATGTGATCATCGGCATCTTTCAAGTCACCACAAATGGTTTTCATAACGTTCATAGAAAATTGATTGTTTTCATTGAAGAATTCCATAATTTCCTTTTTTGGTATAAAGCATACTTCCATATCTTCAAGTGCAACAGCACTTAAATTAGTAGGTTCTTCACTTATTAAGGAACGTTGACCCAACAATTCGCCAGGTTTTACCAATTTTACAATTTGGTCTTTACCATTTGCACTAAGCTTTGTAAGCTTGCAAACACCATCTTTAATACAGAAAATACCATTAGTAGTTTCTCCTTCTTCAAAAATCGGTTCTCCTTTTTTAATAATGTAAGAGGTCTTACATTCTGCCATTTTAAGAAGTTCTTCTTTATTTAATGCCTTAAGCGAGCTAAATTGTCTAACGATGCACTGTTCACATTTACTACTCATGGGAGATGTTTTAATTGGTTTACAAAATTACAAATTTGTATGACAAATATCATATTTTAATTCTCTTTTATGTGTGACTTTTGTTACAGGTAAAATGAGCAAATTTATGGACACAAAAAATTGTTTCCATTGTGGTAATGAAATTATAAAAAAAGACGAAGTTCTATTTGATGAAAAAAGTTTCTGTTGTAATGGTTGTAAGACTGTTTACGAGATTTTTAGTCACAATGATATGTCTTGTTATTATGATTTTCAAGCATCTCCTGGTGCGACGCCACTGGATATTAAAGGTAAATATGATTTTTTAGACAATGAAGAAATTGTTAATAAACTTCTCGAGTTTCAAGAGGATGCAACCGCTATTGTTTCACTCTACATTCCTCATATACACTGTAGTTCGTGTATTTGGATTTTGGAAAATCTACAAAAGCTTCAATCAGGAATAAGTACTTCGCAAGTTAATTTTGGTGAAAAGAAAGTTAGAATTAATTTCAATTCTGATAAAACTTCGCTAAAGCAAATTGTAGAAATGTTGAGTTCTATTGGATATGAGCCATACATTTCGTTAGAAAATTTTGATGAAGGAAAAAAGAAAGTAGATCGAACCTTAATCTATAAAATAGGAGTAGCATTTTTCTGTTTCGGAAATATCATGCTACTATCCTTTCCCGAATATTTTGAAGTAGAAGAATTTTGGATTAATCAATACCGTGGATTTTTCCGATGGTTGATTTTTGCACTTTCACTTCCAACATTCATTTATTCTGCAAGCGGATATTATGTTTCGGCTTGGAAAAGTATAAAATCAGGACTTTTAAATATCGATATTCCTATTGCTTTGGGAATTGTAGTGATGTTTATTCGAAGTACTGTCGATATTGTTTTTGATTACGGACAAGGTTTCTTCGATAGTATGTGTGGCTTGATTTTCTTCATGTTACTTGGAAAATTATTTCAGATAAAAACTTATGATTTTCTTTCTTTTGAACGTGATTATAAATCCTATTTTCCAATCGCGGTTACTAGAGTTGCATCCGATGGTAGCGAAGAATCGGTTCAAGTTTATGATATTATAAAAGGTGACAGATTATTAATCCGAAATCAAGAATTACTTCCAGTTGACGGAATTTTAATTTCACCAAAAGCATCTATCGATTATAGTTTTGTGACAGGTGAAGCAGTTGCCATTGAAAAAAAATCAGGCGATAAAGTTTTTGCAGGAGGAAAGCAGTTAGGAAAAGTAATAGAAATGGAGGTACTTTTTTCTGTATCCAATAGTTATTTGACTCAATTATGGAGCAATGATGTTTTTCAGAAAAGAGTCGAGCAACAACATAAAACTATTACCGATAAAATTAGTCGCTATTTCACACCTGCTTTGTTAGGGTTGTCTATTGTGTCCTTTTTATATTGGGTTTTTATTGATGTTACCACAGCTTTTAATGTCTTTACAGCTATTCTAATTGTAGCTTGTCCATGTGCTTTAGCTTTAACAGCACCTTTCACAATGGGAAATGTTTTACGAATTCTTGGAAACAGAAAATTTTACTTAAAAAATGCATTAGTAGTAGAACAATTAGCTAAAGTTGATAGTATAGTTTTTGACAAAACAGGAACCATCACAACCAACGAAAAAACAGCAATTACCTACGAAGGTTCTGAATTGAATTCCGCAGAATTGAGATTGTTAAAAAACGTTTTGCGAGGTTCTAATCATCCATTGAGCAGAAGATTATACGATTTTATTCCCAATCAAGAAAAGTTAGATACAACAAATTTCGAAGAAATAATCGGAAAAGGAATTTTTGCCGAAATTGAAGGAGTTAAAGTAAAATTAGGATCATCTCAGTTCTTAAAAACCATGACAGAAAATACACATAAAAAAACCAAAGTGCATGTTGAGTTTAATGGAGTTTATAAAGGAAGTTATGTCTTTAATAATCAATATAGAGAAGGGTTAGAGTTGTTGTTTGAAAAATTATCTAAAAAATACAATCTAATAGTTTTATCAGGAGATAATGATGGTGAGCGTAAAATTTTAGAAAAAATGTTGCCATCTAATACCTCTTTAGTTTTCAATCAAAAGCCTGAACAAAAATTACAATACATAGAAAGTTTACAAAAAGAAGGTAAAAATGTAATGATGATAGGAGATGGACTAAATGATGCCGGAGCTTTAGCACAAAGTAACGTTGGAATTTCAATTTCAGAAAAGGTAAATGTCTTTTCACCAGCTTGTGACGGAATTTTAGACGCATCCCAGTTCGATAAAATAGCTTTTTTTATGAATTATTCTAAAAATGCTATGAAGACAATTTACATGAGTTTTGGTTTGTCTTTATTGTATAATGCTGTAGGATTGAGTTATGCAGTTTCAGGAAATCTGTCTCCAATTATTGCGGCTATTATTATGCCATTGAGCACAATAACTATTGTGAGTTTTGTTACAATAATGACCAATATATATGCAAGAAAAAGATAATTATATATAACTTTTGAGTATCGAAAGTCAATATTTTTAATGTAATAATTCAAGTATGATAAATATCATATTTTATAAATAAAGGGTAAAGTAATTTTGTTAACACAAATTTAAGGTATGAGTGTCATTTACATGTTAATCACAATTAGTATAATCGTAGCTATTTTCTTTTTATATGCTTTTATAAGAGCTGTAAAAAGTGGTCAATACGATGACGATTATACACCATCAGTCAGAATGCTTTTTGACGATGAACTTCGCAAAGAAACTAACAAAAATCAAATACAAATAACAGAAGAAAAACAATTATAATTATGGACAAACAACAATTTTATTACGACAACAAAATTGTAAGAAACTTCATTTATGCCAGCATCGTTTTCGGTGTGGTTGGTATGTTGGTTGGATTAATATTAGCATTTATGTTTTTATTTCCAAACGTAACCAGTGGGATTTCTTTTTTAAGTTTTGGTAGACTTAGACCATTACACACTAATGCAGTAATCTTTGCTTTTGTGGGTAATGCAATGTTTGCAGGAGTTTATTACTCAATGCAACGATTGTTAAAAGCTAGAATGTTTAGTGACTTTTTGAGTAAACTTCATTTTTGGGGTTGGCAATTAATCATTGTTTCTGCTGCAATCACTTTACCATTAGGTTACACAACTTCAAAAGAATATGCTGAGTTAGAATGGCCAATTGATATCGCCATAGCATTAATTTGGGTTGTATTTGGTATCAACATGATTGGAACTATTATTAAAAGAAGAGAAAGACATATTTACGTAGCGATTTGGTTCTACATTGCGACTTTTGTTACGGTTGCTGTTCTTCATATCTTTAATAGTTTAGAATTACCTGTTTCTGGATTAAAATCTTACTCAGTATACGCTGGTGTTCAAGATGCTTTGGTACAATGGTGGTACGGACATAATGCAGTTGCTTTTTTCTTAACTACTCCTTTCTTAGGAATGATGTATTATTTTGTTCCTAAAGCTGCAAATCGTCCTGTATATTCATATAGATTATCTATTATTCACTTTTGGTCATTAATCTTTATTTACATTTGGGCTGGACCTCACCATTTATTATATTCTGCACTGCCAGATTGGGCACAGAATTTAGGAGTTGTATTCTCTATAATGTTAATTACTCCATCTTGGGGTGGTATGATTAATGGTTTATTAACTTTAAGAGGTGTTTGGGATAAAGTAAGAACCGATTCTGTGTTGAAATTTTATGTAGTTGCAATTACAGGTTATGGTATGGCAACTTTTGAAGGGCCAATGTTATCTCTTAAAAATGTTAATGCTATTGCTCACTTTACAGATTGGATTATTGCTCACGTTCACGTAGGAGCTTTAGCTTGGAACGGTTTCTTATCTTTTGGTATGATATATTGGTTAATACCTCGTATTACTAAAACAAAATTATACTCAGAAAAATTAGCAAACTTCCATTTCTGGATAGGTACTTTAGGTATTATTTTATATGCTCTTCCAATGTACGTTGCAGGATTTACTCAAGCTTCTATGTGGAAACAATTTGATGCACAAGGTGCTAAATTAGAATATGGTAACTTCTTAGAAACTGTTACTCAAATTATGCCAATGTATTGGATGAGAGCAATCGGAGGAACTTTATATCTTGCTGGAGTGATTGTATTAGTTTACAATATTATTAAAACAGTAAAACAAGGTTCTGCTGTAGAAGATGATGCTGCAGAAGCAGTAGCGCTATCAACTATTAGTCCTAATAGATTAAAAGGTGAAAAATGGCATGCATGGTTAGAAAGAAAACCAGTTCAATTCATGCTTTATACTACAGTTGCTATTTTAATTGGTGGTGCTGTTCAAATTTTACCAACAATTTTAGTAAAATCTAATATCCCAACAATTGCTGCAGTTAAACCTTATACACCTCTTGAATTACAAGGAAGAGATTTATATATCAGAGAAGGATGTGTAAGTTGTCACTCTCAATTAATTAGACCTTTCCGTTCAGAAGTTGAACGTTATGGAGACTATTCTAAATCAGGAGAATTTGTTTATGATCATCCATTCTTATGGGGTTCTAAGCGTACTGGACCAGATTTAGCAAGAGAAGGCGTGAAACGTAACAACCCATTTGTAGGAGGTAGAGATAATGTTTGGCATTTCAATCACATGTATGACCCACAAAGTATTTCATCTGGTTCAATTATGCCAAGTTACCAATGGTTAATTCATGACAAACTTGATAATTCACTTATTCAAAGTAAAATGAAAGCAATGGTAACACTAGGTGTTCCATACACTGACCAAGAAATTGCTGATGCTATGAAGAGTATTGACAAACAATCTACTGAGATTGAAACAACATTGCTTACTAATAATGAAATTAAAAAATCTTTTGGAAATGAAACTGCTGTTCCATTGAAAAATAGAGAGATTGTAGCACTTATAGCCTATCTACAAAGATTAGGTACAGATACTTACGTTAAAGATAAAAAAGAATAGTTATGTTGAAATTTGTAAAACACAATTTAGAAACTATTGATGGTGTTGCAATATACCCAATAATATCACTAACTATATTCTTTACTGCTTTTGTATTGTTCACAGTTTGGGCTATGACTTACAGCAAGGATACTATAAAAGAAATTAGTGATCTTCCGTTAAACGACTAATTTAATTACACATTTAAAAAGTAAAAAAATGAAAAAATTATTTCCATCATATGTAAGAGTTCCAGTGATTTTTGCCATCGTTATGATTGCAATGGAATATTTTATAGACTCAGGAGACCAGCCAGCTTTCATAAAGTATCCTATGCTATCTTTATTTCTTGCTGTATTCCTGTTCTTGTTAGTAGCCATAGAAATTGTGGTTAGTGCTGTAGATAAAGTTACTTATCATTTGTTGACTGATGATCAGAAAAAACAATTAGAAGAAGCACAATCAATTCCATTTACTGAAAGTAAATTCTATCAAGGAATCATGAATAAATTTACTCGTTCTAAAGATATCGAGCAAGAATCTGATATATTGTTAGATCATGATTACGATGGAATTCGCGAACTTGATAACGTGCTTCCACCATGGTGGGTAAATTTATTTTATGCAACCATAATTTTTGGACTAGTTTATATTGTTAGATTCCATGTGGTTAATGATTATACTCAGGCAGAAGAATTTGATCAAGAAGTAGCATTAGCCAATATTGAAATAGAAAAAAATAAAGCCGCAAATCCTGTTGAAGAAGTTACAGTAGATAAAGTTACTTTATTAACAGATGCAGAGAGTTTAGCAAAAGGAAAAGAAATTTTTGTTAACGCTTGTGCTGCTTGCCATAAAGCAGATGGAGGAGGAGTAGTTGGTCCAAACCTAACTGACGAATTCTGGATTAATGGTGGCGGTATTAAAAATGTATTTAAACTGATTGCAGAAGGTAGTAAAAACAATCCAACAATGGTTGGTTGGGCTAAAACACTTGGAACCAAAGAAGTTCAAAAAGTTTCAAGTTACGTTATTAGTTTACAAGGAACTAAACCAGCAGGTGCAAAACCAGCTGAAGGAGAAAAATGGGTTGAAGAAGCTGCTCCAAAAACTGATGCACCAGCAACAGCTGCAACAGATACAACTAATGTTGCAACAACAAAATAATGTATTTAATGAAAGGTTTTAAGTTAAGCTTAAAACCTTTCAAAATTATACGAGCTTTAAATTCGTAAAAAATAAAAAAAATGGCAACCAATTTACCTGATGATAGTTTTAGAGATACTATTGCAACTATTGATGAAACAGGAAAAAGAGCTTTTATTCATCCTAAAAAGCCATCTGGACCTTTTTATGATAAGCGTAAAATAGTAAGTTATTTTTTACTACTGTTTTTATTATCAGCTCCATTTATCAAAATTAATGGAAATCAGTTTTTGATGTTTAATGTTTTGGAAAGAAGGTTTAATATTTTTAGTTTTCCTTTTTGGCCTCAAGATTTTCACCTTTTTGTGATTTCAATGATAATAGGAGTAGTTGGTTTAGCACTATTTACTGTTGCATTTGGTAGAATCTTTTGTGGTTGGTTTTGTCCTCAAACAATTTTTATGGAAATGGTTTTCCGTAGAATTGAGTTTTGGATAGATGGTGATAGAGCTCAACAAATAAGATTAGCAAAGCAAGATTGGGATGGAGAAAAGATAAGAAAGAGAGTTACTAAATGGATCATCTTTTTTATAATTTCTTTTATAATTGCTAATGTTTTTTTAGCTTATTTGATAGGTAGTGATAAACTAATATCATTTATTTTAGATGGACCAACCAAAAACGTAAGCACATTAATATCTTTATTAATCTTCACAGGAGTTTTCTATTTTATATACGCATGGTTTAGAGAGCAAGTTTGCATTATAGCTTGTCCTTATGGTAGAATGCAAGGTGTTTTATTGGATAACAAAACCATAAATGTTGCTTATGACCACGTAAGAGGTGAAGGTGAAATAGGAAGAGCTAAATTTAATAAAAATGAAGATAGAGCTGCTTCAGGAAAAGGTGATTGTATTGATTGTAAAGTTTGTGTTCATGTTTGCCCAACAGGCATTGATATTAGAAATGGTACTCAATTAGAGTGTATCAATTGTACTGCATGTATCGATGAATGTGACACGATTATGGAGAAAGTTGGTTTGCCAAAAGGACTCATAAGATATGCCAGCGAGGATGAAATCGTAAAGAAAGAAAAGTTCAAACTTACTACAAGAATGAAAGGTTATATTGCAGTTTTAGCAATATTAATTGGAGTTTTTATAGGTATGCTTTTCTTAAGAAATGATGTTGAAGCAACAATTTTACACATGCCAGGTCAATTATTTCAACATGAAGGCGATAACATCACAAACATTTATAATTACAAGATTGTAAATAAAACAGAAGGTGAATTTAGTAATGTGACTTTTAAATTAATTGAGCCTAAAGGTGAAATTAAATTGGTTGGAAGCCCATTTATTAAAGTACCAAAACAAGGAATCACTGAGGGATCAATGTTTGTTAAAGTACCTGAAAAAGATTTGAAAGGAGAAAAAATTGATGTTAAAATTGAAGTTTACGATAACAATAAACTAATAGAAACAACAACAACCAATTTTACAGGTCCAAGAAATTTCAACTAGAAATAAGATTATAATTATATAAATAAAAAAGATTATGAAAATCAATTGGGGAACAGGAATAGTAATTGCATTTGCACTTTTTATGAGTTTTATCTTATTCTTTGTTTTCAAAGTGCAATCCGATAGTAAATATGACAACGAATTAGTGGTCGAAAAGTACTATTTGAAAGAACAAACATTTGAAAAACAAATGGAAAAAGAGCAAAATGCTCACGATATGTCTGAAGCAGTAAAAATTACTACTTCTGAAAAAGGAATAATGATAGCATTTCCTGATGGATTTGATATCTCTAAAATAAATGGAAAAGTGTCCTTATACAGACCGTCAAACAAAAAATTAGATTTTGAGGTTCCTATCTCACTATCTAGTCCACATTTGCTCATACCTAAAAGTAATTTGGTTGGCGGTCGTTGGGACATTTCTATAGATTGGTCTTATGAAGGCAAAGAATTCTTAAGTAAAGAAACTATTTTATATTAACAAGCGTCATGCTTTACTCAGCTCTAATATTCGGTTTGATTAGTAGTTTGCACTGTATCGGTATGTGCGGTCCAATTGCTATGATGTTGCCTGTAGATAGGAGCAATCCAACAAAAAAAGTAATTCAAATAATGCTTTATCATTTGGGTAGATTGTCTGCCTATGCATCATTAGGACTTATTTTCGGAATATTGGGTAAAGGATTTTATATGGCTGGTATCCAACAACACATATCAATAATTGTTGGAATTTTAATGATTGTAATTGTATTAATTCCTGAGCGAGTGTTCATGAAATACAATTTTTCAAAACCAGTTTATAAATTAATATCAAATGTAAAAACAAGTTTAGGAAACCAATTTAAAAGAAAATCTCCGGACGCTCTTTTTACAATTGGATTATTAAACGGATTTCTCCCATGCGGATTGGTTTATGCTGCTCTCTTTGGAGCCATAGCCATGCAAAATGTAACTTTAGGTGTAACCTATATGTTACTTTATGGATTGGGAACCATACCAATGATGAGTGCTGTAGTTTATATATCTAATTTCTTATCTATTCCAATTCGAAGTAAAATGCAAAAGTTAATTCCTGTTGTTACAGTTATTATCGGAACGCTCTTTATTTTAAGAGGATTAGGATTAGATATTGCCTATATATCTCCAAGTAACATGAATTTGTTTGTGCAAGCAAATGCAAATTGTCATAATTAATTAACTAAATGCAAACTATTATGGAAAGACATGATTTAATCCACGAGTTTCCTGAATATCAGGATAAAATCCACCAATTAAAAGTTGAAGATACTCATTTCAGAAAAATATTCGATGAATATCACGAATTAGAACATAGAATTCACAATATCAATACTGGTGAAGAAATTGTAATAGATGAATATGCTCATGAGTTAAAAGCAAAGTTACTACATCTTAAAGACGAGATTTATTCTCACCTTAATAGATAGTAATTTTTATTTTGGGTTTTAAAGAAAAGCACGCTGTAAGGCGTGCTTTTTGAATATTAGTGCAATCTATGTTAATAATAATTAGTGCAAATTCGTAAAATTCGTGTAAAAACTAAACCGTCATTGAAAACAATTCGGTCTGCGGAAGATTTCGTTTTAGACGCAAATCAAATGCCATGCAAATGTTTCTTACAAATGGTTTTCCTTTTTCTGTAATTTGTATTGATTGGCTTGATATTTCTACTAAACCATCGTTTTCCATTTCGTGAAGTTGATTAATTATTTCAGGTAATTCAGGAAAAAAGTCGCTATCATTTTTCCATGAAGTTTCAAATTGGCACATCAAATTTAGAATATGTTTTCTGATAATTAAATCTTCATCGGTTAGAATATGACCACGAAAAACAGGTAATTCATTAGCATCTAATCTTTTGTAATAGTCTTCAATAGTTTTTTCATTTTGTGCAAAACTGTACCAACTATCGCTTATAGAAGAAACACCAAGTCCAATCATCAATTGTGTTTTGGATGATGTGTAACCCATAAAATTGCGGTGTAAATTTCCTTTTTGGAATGAATCATACATGCTATCGGTTTCTAAAGCAAAATGATCCATCCCAATTTCATGATAATTATTCTGCGATAATCTATTTTTTCCGGCTTCATAAAGTTGACGTTTTTCATCATCTTTAGGCAAATCTTCACCTTTAAATCCGCGTTGGCCGTTACCTTTTATCCAAGGCACATGAGCATAACTATAAAAAGCCAATCTATCAGGTGAAAGTGATTTGGTTTTATCTATGGTATCAATTACATCATCCAAAGTTTGAAATGGTAGTCCAAATATTAAATCATGACCAATAGAAGTATAACCAATTTCTTTTGCCCAAAAAGTAACTTTCGCCACATTGTGAAACGGTTGAATTCTATGAATAGCCGTTTGAACTTTACTAGAATAATCTTGAACACCAAAACTCACTCTTCTAAATCCTAAATCATAAAGTGATTGTAAATGTCTTCTTGTGGTGTTATTTGGATGACCTTCAAAGCTAAATTCGTGATCTTTCGCTTTGATAGCACGAGTGAAAATTCCGTTGATTAATGTTTCTAAATTTTCTGGTGAGAAGAAAGTAGGTGTTCCGCCACCAAGATGAATTTCTTTGATAATGGGTTTATTTGGTAATAAATCGCAATACAAATTCCATTCTTTTAAAACAGCTAAAATGTATGGATTTTCAACTTCGTGATTCTTTGTTATTCTTTTGTTGCAGCCACAAAAGGTGCACATGCTTTCGCAAAAAGGCAAATGAATATATAAACTAATACCTTCTGAAGCATTAGATTCGTTGAATGATTTTATAAAAGTATTTTTCCATTGTTCTAATGAAAATAAATTTTCTTCCCAATAAGGAACCGTCGGATAACTTGTATATCTTGGTCCAGGAACATTATATTTTTGAATTAAGGAAATTGACATGATGGTCTACTTTTAAGTTTCAAAAGTAACCTGAGTTCTGTTATAAAAAAATGATAATTGTCATATTGAAGTGAAAAGAAAAGAGAGAATAGAGTGGATGTATAATGGTATTTCTCTCTCGTCAAAAAAGACGAGACGAAATGACAAAAACTGTTTTGCAATATTAGTTTTCACTTTAAAGTTCGTGAAATTTTTCATTAAAATTAATTCGTGCAAATTGGTGAAATTCGTGTAAAAAAAGAAATAAAAAAAAACCACACATAAGTGGTTTTTTTAAATTGATATGATTAACAGTTATTCAGCTCGTGTACCATTTCGTTGGTTATAGACGGAAAGTTGGAAAATCTCTATATTCTAAATGCTGTTGCGCCAACTTGGCAAATCATAATTGAAGTTTTAAATTTCAATTATCAAAGTTAATTTAAGAATTGAAAACATATTTTACATTATAAATTGTGATTGTTGTAAATTAAAATTAAGCTATAAAAAAAGCTCACCGTTTAAAGTGAGCTTTTGTTTTATTTATTCAAATTTCTAATTTGTTTTAATTTGTCTTTCCAAGAAACTAATTCTTCTTTATGTCTTTCAATTGTTTTTCTAACCTCTGTTACAATTGAATTTTCTTTCTTAGCATTCTTAGTGTTTTGGAAGAACTGAATGTTGTTTTCTAATTGGAAAATTTCATGTTGAACTTCATCAATTTTTCTCATGATGAAGATTTTTTCATTATCTAATTTTCTACTGTCTTCAGAACCTGCGATGTTGTCTAAACGATTAGCAAAACGCAATTGCTCGCTTTCTTTTTTGCTAGAACTTAATTTTTCAAACAAGGCATCTAGAATTTTATTGAATTTTCCTTCTACATGTCTTCTGTTGAAAGGAACTCTTCCAATAGATTTCCATGCTTCAATGTGTGCTTTTATTGCATCCAAATCGGTTTTGTGATCACCAACTAATTCAAATGAACGCAACGTTTCTAAATATTCTTTTTTCTTTTCAAAAGCAGCAACTTCTTCAGCATTTTCTTCTTTTTTACTGTCTTTCAAACGCTCAAAATAATGATTACAAGCCGCTTTAAATTCATCCCAAAGTTTATCAGAAAACTTTCTTGGAACGTGTCCAACTTGTTTCCAATCTTCTTGAATTTGCTTCATTAAAGGCGTTGTAGCAGCAAAATCTTCACTGTCTTTCAATTCATTTGCTCTATCTACAAGTGCTTGTTTTTTACTTAAATTATCGTTTTGATCTTTCTTAATGTCTTTGTAAAATGAATTTTTCAATACATTAAAATCACGAACGGCATTTTTAAATTTTGCCCAAGTAGCTTCATTCACTTCACTTGGAACTTTTCCTGTAGCAAAGAATTGATTTCTCAACGCTTCCACTTTTACAATTTGGTTCAACCAAGCTTGGTGCGAATCTACTTTCTCTTGAGCTAAAACTTCTAATTGCGCAATGATTTCGTTTTTCTTTTCAAGATTTTCAGTTTCTTTTGCTCTAAAACTCTCGTAAAAAGCTTCACGTTTGTCGTGCATTTGTTTGGTCAATTCACTGAATTGTTTCCATAATTCTTCACGGTGTTCTCTAGAAACTGGTCCAATATCTTCTTTCCAAATACGATGTAAATCTTGCAATTCACGGAACGATTTATTGATGTCAGTTTCATGAATTAATTCACCAACACGAGCTATAATTTTGTTTTTTAATTCTAAATTGTGTTTGAATTCTTGATCACGAGCATCTCTATCTAAGTGCAAGAAATCGTAAAAATTCTCAATGTGGAAATGATAGTTATTCCAAACGTGGTTGTATTTATCTTTTGGAATTGGTCCTGCATTTTTCCAACGTTCTCTAATATCATTTAACTGTTTTAGAGCATTGGCAATATTTCCTGTCGAATTGTTTACCAAGTTTTTCAACTCTTCTACAATCGCCATTCTGTTTTCTAAATTCGCTTTTAAGTTATTTTGAAGCGATTTAAAATGTGCATTTTTCTTATCTCTATATTGATTATATAACGAATCAAATTTTGTTTTTAATGGAAAGCTATAATGGAAATCCTCTGTAGTATCTGGATTTTCTGCATGAAATTCATCTCTTTTTTCATCCATAAAATGGTGAAATTTAGACAAAAATGCTTTTTTAACTTCTTCAACATGTTCGCGAACCGACATTACTTGGTCAGTTGCAACAAGTGTTTCTAATTCTTCAACCAATTTTTCCATTGGCAAAGCTTCATAATCTTGCAACGGAATGTCATAACGACCTTTTACCGTTTCATCTTCGCTTTCTTCTGCATTCGCATTGGCAATGGCGTTCATTGCAAAATCATTTGCATCTTCTAAAACGATGGTGTCATCAGCTACTTGTTCGTCTGTTAATTCAATAACATTTTCTACAACTTCTTCAGTTGTATTTTCTATAGTTGGAACTTCTTCAGGTGTTTCTGTAATTTGTTCACCTACAAGGTCTTCAACTTCTAAAGCCGTTTCTTGTTCAGCTTCAGCTACCAATGGAGCTTCAACTTCGGTATCAGGAACCAATTCAACTTCTGTTTCAACAGCTTCTGCGATTGCTTCAACTTCTTGATTTTCAGTTTGAACAGCTTCTTGAGAGGCATTGTTTACGTTTCCATCTGTCTCGTTTTCGTTAACTGACAGGTTATCATTCTTTTCTTCTAACATTTGCTTAAATGTGTAAGGTTATACAATATTTTCCTTTTTGGAGGGCGAAAGGTAGTAAAGTAGCATCAAAAATCAAAGAAAATCAATGGTTTCTGTTGGTTTTATTTGAAAAAAATAAATTTTAAATGATATTATTTTTCATTTGAAGTGGAAAAAAACTCAATTTCTTTTTTAGAACTTTTTGTATCAAATGGATGGTTCCAATTATAAGATTTATCCTCAAACGGACCGAAAAGGAAAGATAGTATTGAAATTACTCCTAAAGTCATGATAATGAAGACACTAATTTTTCTTACTATTTTGGGAATTTCAATTTTATTAAGAAGTAAGATAATTATATAAATGAACACTATTCCTACAAGCAAATTACCAAATAAGCCATATAAATAAACATTTTGTTCCATCGAATTTACCCAAGGAACACTTGTTTTACAAATAAATGGAAATCCAAATAAATTTGGTTCACGTTCGTTGTGGTTTTCTAAGATTGTTCGGAAAGTAATAACATTAAATTCAATAATAAATGAAGTTATAAAAAATGAAAGGAGTAGATTATATCTGCTGATTTTCATACTTATTTATTCCAAATGGTCCATGCTTTTTCAGCTTGAAAAACTAACATTTCGTAGCCATTTTTAATAGTTGCACCTTTTTTCTTAGCTTTCTTTAAAAACTGCGTTTCTTCGGGATTGTAAATTAAGTCAAAAGCGATGTGTTTTTCTGTAAAAAACTCATACGGAATAGGAGGAAATTCCTTTGTATTCGGACTAGTTCCAAGTGGTGTACAATTAATTATTATTTGAAAATTATCAAATGTTGTAACGTTGATTCTGTTGTAATCAATAGCATTTTCTGTTGCTTCTCTTGAAACAAAAGTGTAAAATATTCCGAGTTTGTCTAAAGCAAAGGCAACTGCTTTTGAAGCACCACCAGTTCCAAGAATTAATGCTTTTTTATGATGCGGTTGGAGTAGTGGTTCTAACGATTTTTTAAAACCATACCAATCAGAATTATAACCTTTTAGATTTCCTTTTTTGGTAAAACGTATCACATTCACTGCTCCAATTCTGAACGCTTTATCCGACATGGTATCAAGAAATGGAATAATTGCTTCTTTGTAAGGAATAGTTACGTTTAAACCTTTCAAATCGGGATTTTCTTTCAATACATTCGGAAATTCTTCTATTGTTGGAATATCAAAATTCTCGTAAGTGCAATCATCAAAAAGTTCCTTTGAAAATTTTTCTGTAAAATATTTCTTAGAAAAGGAGTAGGTGATGTTTTTACCTACTAACCCAAATTTTTTATGGTCTTGTTGCATCGATAACTATTGGGATTAGAAAATTGCATCTCACATTTTTACCTTTTTGAACTGCAGGCTTCCAATTTGGCATTCCTTTTAAAATACGAAGTAGTTCTTTTCCCGAATCATAACCAATATCTCTAAGAATTTTGATATCGCTTATATTTCCGTTTTTTTCTACAACAAAACTAGCGAAAACTTTACCTTTAAGTTGTGCTTCTTTCATTTCATTAGAATAATTGAATCTTTTAGAAATAAACAAATGAAATTTTTCAATTCCGCCAGGGAATTCAGGTTTTTCTTCAACTGCAAATACCGGATAAATACTGTTTTCATCATAAACAATTTCACCAGGTGCTTCAGTCAGTTCAGAATTGGGTTCAATAGTAACTGTTTCAATATTTTTTTCAGTTACGATAGTTTTTGAAACTGAATTTGTTGTTTCTTTTTTTTGAGCAAAAAAAGTATTTATAGCAAATAAACAAAAGATACAAAAGAACTTTTTCATAATTATTTATTATGTTTCTTTATCAAACTCTGCACTTTTTTGATATTCCAAACAGTTGGAAATAATTCTTCTAATAAAGTGTGATTATTAAAGTTCAAACGCAAAGCATTACTTAAATGAAATGTTCCTTTTTCTGTATCATTTAGCATAAAATAAAATCCAGCCAAACGGTATTCAATTTGATATTCTTCAGGGAATAATTCGGTAGCTTGAAGCGATGTAATAACAGCAGAATCAAATTCACCTAAAAACTGTAAAATATCAATCCAAAACAACCAAGTGTCTAAATGGTCATCTCCAAATTCAACCGCTTTTCTAAAACCAAGTTCGGCTTCTTCATAGAAGTTCATGGCTTTATTTATTGTTGCAAAACGTTTCCAATAAGCACGATTTTGGTCATCAATAGCTAAAGCTTTGTTTACATAAAACAACGCTTTTTGAAAGTTCTTTTGACGTACATAAAAATCAGTTATCGCAATCCAACCTTTGTCTAATAAAGGATCTTCGTGAACTGTTTTGTTGAAATACTTTAATGCTTCTGCTTTATTGCCTAATTTTTCGTGGCATTTTCCAATGCGCAATAAAGCATACGAAGTTGGATCGTCTAAATCGATAGTTCTTTGATAGTTTTCAATGGCGTCTTCATAGCGTTTTAGACGTTCTAAAGCTTTTCCATTTTCCATGAAAGCACCCATGAATTCATCGTCGATGTAGGTAGCATATTCAAAAGCACGCACTGCATTTACATAATCTTTCAATCCGTAATACAAACGTCCTTGTTGATGCCAAGCAATTTCTGAATAAGGATTTCTATCAATGTAGGTTTTAAGATATTCAATGGCTTCTGCATTTTGATCTAAAAATTCGTAGCAATAAACCACATTATATAGTGCCGATTGGTCTTCAATATCTACTTCTAAACAACTTTTGAAACTCTCTTTTGCTTTTTCAAGGTTGTCCATAAACAGATATTCCATCCCAATAAGGTTGTAAACATCGGCTAAATCTTCGGTATATTTTAAAGCTTCTTGAAGGAGTTCAACCGCTTTTACATGGTTGTCTCTTTTCGAATAAATATTAGCTTTTTGTATAAAAATTTCTTCGTTCGTTGGCTCTATGGCATACAATTCGTTAAGCATTTTTTCAGCTATTTCGAGTTTGTCATCATAAACCAACATTTCTACTTGAACTAGCTTTAAACCAGTTGATTTAGGATGTTGTTCAAGTCCTAATTTTAAAGCTTTTTTAGCTAAATTAGCTTTGCCCATATCAAGATAATGAAGAATAATTTCTTCAAATTCTTCTGAATCAAAAAAGAAAACTTTGTTGGTTTTCAACATGGATTCAAACTTCGATAAGGATAGATTGTAGTCTTCTTCGTCGTGATCCAAATGCATAGCTTTTTGTTTAAAATTATCCTTAATAAAAGTAGTTAACTAATGTCGTTATTTAAGGAAAACAGATTTTTGTTTTGAACAATTTAATTAACATTGAACAGTTTCGAGTTTCGGGTTTCGGGTTTCGAGTTTTTGCGAAATCAGTATAACTTGCAACTCGTAACTTTTAACCCGCAACCAACTCATCCATAACCTCCAAAATAATTTGGCAACCTTCTCTAATTTCTTCTTCAGAAATCGTTAATGGTGGCGTAATTCGGATGGCTTTTCCTTCAAACAATAACCAAAACAGAATCAATCCTTTGTCTTGACAACGCAAAATTACCTGATTTGTTATTTCTTCATCAGATGTCATTGCGGCTAACATCAATCCTTTTCCTCTAACTTCTTGTATCAAAGGATGTACCAAAAGTGTTCTAAAGAGTTTTTCTTTTTCTAAAGATTGTTTGGCGTAGTCTTTTTCTAAAACTTCTTGTAGTGTTGCCAGACAAGCGGCAGCAATAACAGGATGACCGCCAAAAGTTGTAATATGTCCTAATTTAGGATCGTGACTTAATAAATCCATGTGTTTTTCGTTGGCAATGAAACCTCCAACAGGCATTCCGCCAGCCATTCCTTTTCCGATAATGACTACGTCAGGAACGACATTGTAATTTTCGAAACCAAATAATTTTCCTGTTCTTCCAAAACCAGGTTGGATTTCGTCTACAATCATTAAAGCTCCAACTTCTTCGCAACGTTTTTTAACTTTAGCCAAAAAATCATTTTGAGGTTGTATAAAACCAGCACCACCTTGAATACTTTCGAGAATTATCCCAGCAGTTTTGGTTGTTATTTTTTGTAAATCGTCTTCATTGTTAAAAGTGATGAAATCAACATCAGGAATTAAAGGTCTAAAAATTTGTTTGCGTTCTTCAAATCCCATGACGCTCATCGAACCCATCGTATTTCCATGATAGGCATTATGACACGAAATTAATTGACTTCTTCCTGTTACACGTCTAACAAGTTTTAAAGCACCTTCACATGCTTCTGTTCCAGAATTTACTAAGTAAACTTTGTTTAATTCTTTAGGTAAATTTTCAACTAATAATTTACAATATTGTACTGCTGGACTTTGAGAATATTCGCCATAAACCATTACATGCGAATATTTGTCCAATTGATCTTTTATAGCTTGATTTACACGTGGATGTTGATGACCAAGCGAGCAAGCCGAAACTCCAGCAACAAAATCTAAATATTTTTTATTTTTAGTATCGTAAATATAAGAACCAATTGCATGCGAAACCTCCATTCCTAATGGATAAGGTGACGTTTGTGCTTGGTATTTTAAAAAATCGTTCAATTTAATATTGGTATAAAGTCAATTTTTATTGACTATTTTTTCTTTGGCAAATTTATGAAATTAGAATCAGCACAAATGTTTATTAAGATTTTTTTATTAGTAGTTTGAAATGATTTTCAAATTTTTATATTTGTTGAATCATGTTACCGTAAATAGTACTCATTATGAAGAAAGTCTTATTGCTCGCTTTGATTGGATTATCACTAACTGTCAATGCTCAAAATAAAAAAAGTAAACCAACCGCCAAAAATAAAAAAGTTACCATTGTGGATAAGAAGAAAGTGACGCCTGCAGAGAAGAAGAAAGTTGTATATCAGGTTTTTACAAGATTGTTTGGAAATACAAATGCTACCAATAAACCTTGGGGAACAATAGAAGAAAATGGAGTAGGAAAGTTTAACGACTTTACTGATAAAGCTTTGCAAGAAATTAAAAATCTTGGAGTTACGCACATTTGGTATACAGGAGTTCCACATCATGCTTTGGTGAGAGATTACACCAATATTGGAATTTCAAATGATGATCCAGAAGTAGTTAAAGGTAGAGCAGGTTCGCCTTATGCAGTGAAAGATTATTATAGTGTAAATCCAGATTTGGCTGTTAATCCTGCGAATCGTTTGCAAGAATTTGAAGCTTTAATTGCTCGTACTCATAAAAATGGTTTGAAACTATTAATTGATATTGTTCCTAATCATATAGCTAGAAAATATGAAGGAAAAAATAATCCAAAAGGTGTGAAAGACTTTGGTGCTGAGGATAATATATCGGTTGAATATGATAGAAATAACAACTTTTATTACATTCCAGAACAACAATTTCAAGTACCAACATCAGACGATTATCGTCCTTTGAATGGAGAAAGCAATCCGTTGATTGATGGTAAGTTTGAAGAATATCCTGCGAAATGGACTGGAAACGGTTCGCGTTTGGCTAAACCAGACATCAACGATTGGTATGAAACGGTAAAAGTAAATTACGGAATTCGTCCTGATGGTTCTAAAGATTTTCCAGAGCTTCCAAATGGTTTTGAAAAGAAATCTTATAAAGAGCATTTTGATTTTTGGAAAGATAAAGACGTTCCAAGTTCATGGAAAAAATTTAGAGATATTGCTTTGTATTGGACAGCAAAAGGTGTTGATGGTTTCCGTTATGATATGGCAGAAATGGTTCCTTATGAGTTTTGGAGTTATATGAATTCGTCCATTAAAATGAAAAATCCGAATGCTTTTTTATTGGCAGAAGTTTATAATCCAAATGAGTATAGAAATTATATTTTCTTAGGAAAAATGGATTATTTGTATGACAAAGTTGAAACTTATGATCATTTAAAAGCTGTTATTCACGGAAAAACAACTCCCGATGGATTGACTGATATTCAAAACAGAATGAGAGATATTGAGCATCATATGTTACACTTTCTTGACAATCATGACGAACAACGATTGGCAAGTCCAGAATTTGCTGGAAGCGGTGAAAAAGGAAAACCTTTAATGGTGATTTCTACAACGTTGAGTTCTTCGCCAACGATGGTTTATTTCGGACAAGAAGTAGGTGAGGCAGGAAACGAAGATGCTGGTTTTGGTAGACGTTCTAGAACTTCAATTTTTGATTATGTAGGCGTTCCTAATCACCAGCGATGGATGAATGATGGTAAATTTGATGGAGGTCAATTGTCTAAAAGCGAAAAAGAACTGAGAGATTTTTACAAGCGTTTATTGAATTTCACTATCAAAAGTGAGGCGTTGATGGGTAAATTTCAAGAAATTCAGTCTGTGAATAGACAAGATTCTTCTACTTATGGACAAAATGTATATTCATTTGTACGCTGGTCAGCGAATGAAAAACTGATTATTGTTTCTAATATATCGCCAAACACCAACGAAATGTTTGATTTAAAAATTCCAGCCGATGTTATTAAGGAATGGAAACTTAAAGATGGAACGTATTTGTTAACAGAACAACTTTATGGTGTTGCGCATACTTTAAAAGTAACCAATGGAGTTGGAACTGTAAAAATTAGTTTGAAAGGTAGCGAGAGTTTTATTTTGAAGCTGTAGTTGATATTACGTTCTCTTAAACAATTGTTATTTATCTAATTAATATTGTTAAAATTTATTTGAGATAGAATGTGTTGATTAAGTTTGTTTATTAAAACGACTATCAATGCAAATCATCTTACTATTTTCAATATTATTAAATCCGATTTTATTATTTGATTTTTCAAAAGGTAGCAACTTATCTAGTTGGAAAGTTGTTGATGATGGCGTTATGGGTGGCGTTTCTTCAAGTGATTTTTTCCTTGATTCAAATGGAAATGGAACCTTCAAAGGAACAGTTTCTACTGACAATAATGGTGGATTTTGTTCGGTGCGTCATTTTTTTAATCCTATAAAGTTAACAGATAAAAGTGTTTTTAAAATCCGTTTGAAAGGTGACGGAAAAAAATACCAGTTTAGAGTTAAGAAAAGTGAGAGTGATTATTATTCTTACATCTACGAATTTCAAACTTTAACTGAGTGGGAAACGATTGAAATTCCTGTAAATAAATTATATGCTTCTTTTAGAGGTAGAACACTTCAACTTCCTAATTATGATGGTCAGAGCTTAGAGGAAATAGCATTTCTAATAGGAAATAAGGCAAATGAAAATTTTGAATTACTTATAGATAAAATTGAGGTTGAATGATTGAACTTTTATCATAGAATGCGCTATCTGGATTGCAAATTCGTGCTATCGACCGTGGAACATATCCGAGCTATCTTGTGCAAACGGTTGTTGTGAGTAGTGCTTTAGTTACAACAGGCATTTAGATTAGACAATTCTGTTACTTCGGTTGATGTAACTACTCTGTTATAAATTATAACATCATCAATAAATCCATCATAAGAGTGTCCAATAAATAAATCTCCTTGATTTAAAATTGGGCAACTAATACCATTAATTCCGCTACCAGTTGGAATTAAAACTCCATTTCTATATAATTGTTTACTACTATTATTTGAAGTTATGACTATATGTTCCCAATTAGTTGTTTCAACTCCATAACTTGATAATCTGCCATTGGTTGCTCCAAAAACTAAAACATTATTTACATAACCAATAGACCATTCCCCAAAGGACGAATTACAATATGGTTGATTATTTCGACCTATAAAAGCGCCACCTCCTTTGTTGTTTGATTTATACCAAAATGATACTGAAAAATTGTTAGTAGGTAAATTGTCTAAAAAAGTTGGATTTGCATATTTTAAAAACTCATTATTTGCTTCATCAAATTTAAATGCACAATTTGGATTTCCAGCTCTATCCATTGCCGAACTTGCAGTTGTTGGATTTGTCAAATTATAATTGTTTCCTGACGAGTCATTTAATGAGCCATTCCCAAAAGAATATAATGCAATAACTCCATTTTGTAGACCAGTTGATAGGCAGTTCAAATTTTGAACAGCAGGTATTTCTTCTGACTTCTCACAACTTAATGATATCGATAATAATAAAGCAATACCAATTTGATTTAATCTTTTCATGTTTTTTTCTTTAAGGATGCATTTATTATCATTTAGTTGCGTCAATTCTGCTTTTTTTTTAGCATTACGCTCAACGTATGCGGCTTTCTCTCTGTTGCTGCTGCAATCACAAACCAAACAAACCTACAAATTTTCTTATAAAGTTAGAGGTAAATCAAAAAAATTACCTCAAGAAATCTATTGTCTTAACAAAATAAAATATTGAATTATTATCAAAAAAACAATGAAAAAATTATCAATTTTATTTTGGAATTATCATAGTAATCAATTGGTGCAAACCGCAGTTATACAACGGTTTTATTTTTTATAATATCTTTCAATTCCTCCACTGATATTTCTCTTCCTTCAATTTTTCTATGAAGCATTGCATGACAATTTGGACAAACAGGAATTAAATCTTGAATATAATTTATTTTGTACTCTTTACCAATTTTATGAATAGGTACAATATGATGAACATGTATGAAACCTTTTCCTAAATCTCCATACATTTTTGAAAAATCCAGATTGCAAACTTTGCATGATGTTCCATGAAATTCAATACATTTATTTCTAGCAATTGAACTTCTTTCGTATTTGTTTACTATAATTGATTTTTTTATTCCTTCATATGCGTCAGAATCTTCATTAACCATATCAGGGAAAACATCATTTTGGTTTGAATCATTAAAATGACCTTCAATATAAGACAGTAAGTTTTCATCTAATTTTTTTGAACCTTGCGGAGCAGCTTTTAAGCCATTTTTGATTAAATTTTCTAAGCTCATTTTGGAACTGTAAATCTGTTCAATCAGAATTAACCTCATATATTTTCCTCCAAGAGCTTTTTGATATTCAGCTTTATCAATCCAATATTCTTCATTAGGTTGAATTTCTGAGGAAGTCAGATTAATTTTTTCAACTCTACACTTATATTGAATTTTTTTAGTTGGGATTGTGCTGTAAATATAAATGACATCATTCACTTGAAATTTTCCATTGCCTTGTTTCCAATCAATAAAGCCATAATGTTCAAAAACTGTTGCATGATCAAACATTGAAGAATTTGCAGATATTAACCAATTCATAAAATAGAGTTGTATTTATTAGTAGTCGTTATAAACTGTTGTATAACTTGCATATATCAGCCATAAACTACACAAACCAATCAATATTTTGATGGATATGTGACATAAAATGACTTATTTTCTTATCAAATATACTATTTTTAAATAAAAAAATCCCAAACTTAAAATTTGGGATTTCTATTTATTACTTCAAAATAGTCTGCTTTCTGTCTGGTCCGACAGAAACTATTTTTATAGGTACTTCGACTTCTTTTTCTATGAATTCTATGTAGTCTTTTAGTTCATTTGGCAAACTTTCAAAAGTGGTTAAACCTGTTAAATCAGCTTGCCATCCTTTGAATTCCGTGTAAATTGGTGTTACATTTTCTTCTTCTATGTTGTAAGGTAAATGTTGTATAACATCACCTTTATAGTTGTAAGCTGTAGCTACTTTCAAAGTTTCAAATCCTGATAAAACATCGCCTTTCATCATCATTAATTGCGTTACGCCATTCACTTGAATTGCATATTTCAAGGCAACTAAATCCAACCAACCGCAACGTCTTTTTCTTCCTGTTACTGAGCCAAATTCATTTCCAACTTTAGCCATAACATCACCAGCATCGCCAAAATCTTCTGTAGGAAATGGTCCAGAACCCACACGAGTCGTATAAGCTTTGAAAATTCCGTAAACTTCTTTGATTTTATTTGGTGCAATTCCTAAACCAGTACAAGCTCCAGCTGCTGTTGTATTAGAGGATGTTACAAATGGATAAGTTCCAAAATCTACATCTAATAACGAACCTTGTGCGCCTTCGCAAAGAATTGATTTTCCTGCTTTTTGTGCTTGCGCCAAATATTCTTCGCTGTCAATGAAAGTTAGTTTTTGTAAATCTTTGATAGCTTCAAAGAATTCTTTTTCTAATTCAGGTAAGTTGTATTGAATATCAACGTTATAAAAAGCAATCATGGCTTCATGTTTGTCTGCCAAAGCTCTGTAACGTTCTTTGAAATCTTCTAATTCGATATCACCAACACGAATTCCGTTTCTACCAGTTTTATCCATATAAGTTGGACCAATTCCTTTTAATGTAGAACCAATTTTAGCTTTACCTTTTGAAGCTTCAGAAGCTGCATCAAGCAATCTATGTGTTGGAAGAATTAAATGTGCTTTTCTCGAAATGATTAATTTAGATTTGATGTCCAAATTGAATTTTGCCAAACCATCGATTTCACTTTTGAAAACTACTGGATCGATAACGACACCATTTCCAATAATATTGATATTGTTATCATGAAAAATTCCAGAAGGAATGGTTCTCAAAACGTGTTTTATTCCGTCAAATTCTAATGTATGTCCAGCATTTGGGCCACCTTGAAAACGAGCAATAATATCGTATTTTGAGGTAAGTACGTCAACGATTTTTCCTTTTCCTTCGTCACCCCATTGTAATCCGAGTAGTAAATCTACGGTCATTGTATTGTTGTTTATTGTTGAGACAAGGCATTGCCTTGTCTTTACTTATTCTTTTTTCTTATTTGCGTAAAAATATAAGGAGTGATTTGTGATTTCTATACCAAAAATTTCTTCCATAGTTTTTTTAATAGTTTGAATCCTTGGGTCACAAAACTCAATTACTTCACCAGAATCGGTCATAATAATATGATCGTGTTGTTTATCAAAATAAGACTTTTCGTAATGCGCTTGATTTTGACCAAATTGGTGTTTTCTAACCAAACCACAATCTAAAAGTAATTCGATGGTGTTGTAAAGCGTTGCTCTTGAAACACGATAGTTTTTATTTTTCATTTTGATGTACAAATTTTCTATATCAAAATGTTCTTGACTATTATAAATTTCTTGAAGAATAGCGTAGCGTTCAGGCGTTTTACGGTGTCCTTTGTTTTCAAGATAGGCAGTAAAAACGTTCTTTACTGTTTCTTGATTTTTTGTATTATCTGATGCTATTTGTGTCATAATGCGCAAAGATAAATTATAGTTTATAAGTATGAAACTTTATGTGTTTAAAAGTTATAAACTAGTTGTTGATAATCTTGTTAGTTCTTGTAAACCCTTGAAACTTTTTCGATACCATCAATTTTTTTAATGTTATCAATAAGTTTTTTCAGGATGGTATTGTTTTGTACAACTACCGTCACTTGTCCATTAAAAATTCCTGCTTCACCACTTAAGGAAATGCTTTGAATATTCACGTGCATTTGATTTGAAATTACTTTTGTAAGTTCATTGGTTAATCCTAAAGTATCCATTCCGGTAATTTTCAATACGGCTTTAAATTCTTGTTGTGAAGAGTCAATCCATTTGGCAATCATGATTCTGTAGGCATAGTTAGATTGTAATGCAATAGCATTTGGACAGTCTTTTTTATGCACTTTTATGCCTTCATTAATGGTTACAAATCCAAATACTTCATCACCAGGAATTGGATTACAACAACTTGATAATTTGTAATCTAATCGGTCTTGTTCTTTTCCAAAAACCAATAAATCATAATTACTGGTTAGTTCTTGTCTATTGATGTCTTCAACATTAGAATTTGGAGAACGTTTGATTTTATTTTTAAAGAAATTGATTAATGTATTGCTTTTTTGAGCAGCAAAATCTTTTAGTTGTTGATTTTCAATAGCGCCAATACCAACACGATAAAATAAATCTAAACTTGTTTTCAGTTTGAAAAAGTTTACCAATTCATTTACAACAGTTTCATTTAAAGTAATTTTTAAATGTTTTAATTTTCTTGTTAGAAGTTCTTTTCCTTCTTCGGCTATTTTCTTGGTGTCTTCGTTAAGAACACTTCTAATTTTGTTTTTTGCTCTTGAAGTGGTAACATAATCTAGCCAATGCATTGTAGGTTTTTGATTGACTGATGTTATTACTTCAATTTGGTCTCCACTTTTTAATTCGTGGTTTAGTTGAACTAATTTTCCATTAACACGAGTTCCTCTAGTTTTAATTCCAATTTCGGAGTGAATACTGAATGCAAAATCTAATGAAGTGGCACCTTTTGGTAATGATTTAATTTCACCTTTGGGTGTAAAGACAAAGATTTCTTTAGCATAGAGATTCATTTTGAAATCCTCTACAAAATCAACTGCATTGGTTTCAGAGTTTTCAAGTGCTTCTTTAAGTAGGTTTAACCAAACATCTAAACCATTTTCTTCGGTTGCACCTTGCTTGTATTTGTAATGCGCTGCGTATCCTTTTTCGGCAATTTCATCCATTCGTTCACTTCGCACTTGAATTTCTACCCAGCGACCTTTTGGTCCCATTACAGTAATGTGTAGTGCTTCATAACCAGATGATTTTGGCGATGAAATCCAATCACGTAAGCGACTTGGACTCGGACGATAATGATCAGTAATTATGGAATAAATTTTCCAAGCCAAGAATTTTTCGTCGTGAGCATTGGATTTGTATATGATTCGCAAAGCAAATTTGTCATAAACTTCATCAAAACTGACATTTTGAGCCAACATTTTACGGCGAATAGAATATATAGACTTCGGACGACCTTTCATTGTGTATTCAACACCTTCTTCGTCAAGTGATTTTTTTAATACATCAGAAACCAATTTAATGTATTCGTCTTGTTCTTCCTTAGTTTCTTTTATCTTACTGACGATATCATTATAAACAGCAGGTTCTGTATATTTTAAACCTAAATCTTCCAATTTGGTTTTGATATTATATAGTCCTAAACGATGGGCAAGAGGTGCGTAGATGTATAATGTTTCTGAAGCAATTTTGACTTGTTTGTAATCGGGCATTGAATCCATAGTTTGCATATTGTGCAATCTATCGGCTATTTTGATAAGAATTACTCGAACATCATCGTTCAATGTAAGCAACATTTTACGAAAGTTTTCTGCTTGCATTGAGATGTTCAAGTCTTTCTTTACTTGAGATATTTTGGTTAATCCAGCTACAATTTGTGCAATTTTTGGATTAAACATTTTTTCAATGTCTTCTACTGTAATTTCGGTATCTTCTACAACATCATGCATTAAGGCAGCAGCTATACTTGTTGGTCCAAGTCCGATTTCAGAAGCTACAATTTTAGCAACACCGATAGGGTGAAAGATATAGGCTTCACCAGATTTTCTGCGTTGGTCTTTATGCGCATCAACAGCTACATCAAATGCTTTTCGAATGAGTTTCTTGTCTTCAGGTGTAAGTGTTTGATAACTAATACGAAGTAACTCCTTGTATTCGCGTGCTAATGCTTTTTTTTCTTCTTCTAAATCGATCTCTGTCATAGCAAATTCTTCAATTAGCTAAAAATAAGAAATATTATTGAAATTGCAATAAAAAAAATCCAAATTCCGATATTTTTTTCAGAATTTGGATTTGAATACTAAACAAGTTTAGTGTAAAAATTTTAGATTTAGTTATCTATTCTTGAGAAGTCTAAATCGTGAAAATCATAACTAAAATCAGTAAGTGGTGATATAGCTTTCATTTTAAATTTTATAGCTTTTCCTTCTGCATCAAGTTCGAAGAAAATATGAGCGTCTGCATTAAAACTTCTGTTGTTCCATCTCACAACAAAGTTTTGGTCTTTGTAAAATAAAATGGTTCCTAAAAGTCTCGGTGAACGTTTGGATTTAAAATTCAAGTTTCCATTTTTTATATAAACGTAAACTTCTCCAAACCAGTTGTCATTATATGTTCCGATATATTTTGTAAAATCAATTTTTACACGAGTAATGCTATTTTGATTTACAGTTTTCCAAACTTCATCTGTGATTTTATCTGCGTTTTCTTCTCTGTTTTTGCGTTCTTCACTCAATGTAATTACATGATCGGGATTTTTTAGTCCCAAATAACTGTCTTTAATTGTATTTGAAATTGCATTAAAAGCAGCTCCAGATTGTTGATTAGTTAATACAATTATTCCCAATTGAATGTCTGGAAACATGATGGTTTGCGTAACAATTCCATCCAATCCTCCAGTGTGTGATACTTGTAAATGGCCGTTGATATCTGATAATTGCCAACCTAATCCATAAGCTTTGAAGTTGCAACTATAAGGTTTCATGCCATAAATAGGAAGAATTGTTTGTGGTGTCCACATTTCTTTGTGAACATCTTGACTAAATAATTGATTGTTTGTGCCGTATTTTCCTTTGTTAAGTTGAGCAATAACCCATTTGCTTAAGTCATTTGTACTAGCATAAATTCCGGCAGCAGCATCAAAAATTGGATTAGTATATCGCTTGATAATTTCTAATTTTCCATTGGTAGGTACGTGAGGAACGATAGTATTTGTAGTATCTTTTAGTCTGTTCCAAGAAGCAGCACTATTGTTCATTTGTAGAGGCTTCATAATGCGTGTTTCTACAAATTCGCACCATGATGTTCCTGAAACTCTTTCAATAACTTCACCAGCAATTACGTAAAGTAAATTATCATAATCGTATTGGGCTCTAAAAGAAGAAACTGGCTTTAGATATTGAATGTTTTTGATGATGTCTTTTGGAGTAAAATCATGTCCATCTGGCCAAATCATTAAATCACCAGCACCTAATCCTAATCCACTTCTGTGAGTTAATAAGTCTCTTATTGTGAATTCGTTAGTGACAAAATCATTATACATTTTAAATTCAGGAATGTATTTGATGACTTTATCATCCCAATCAAGTTTTTTTTCATCTACAAGCATTGCTAAAGCAGCTGATGTAAATGCTTTACTATTGGAGGCAATTCCGAAAAGTGTATTTCCGTCAACCTTTTTCTGAGTATTTATATTGGTTACACCATAACCTTTTGAGATAACTACTTTTCCGTCTTTTACAATTGCAACAGCAATTCCAGGTACGTTAAAGGTTTTCATAGTTCTGTTTACAACATCATCTAGTTTAGATTCAGAAATTTGTGCAAACGATAAAGCGCATGTAATAGTTGAAACTGCTGTAAAAAATAGTTTTCTCATGATATAAATTTAAGTTGAAAATCAAAATCCTCTTTGTCTTTTTGCTTCAAATAATAAAATAGCTGAAGCTACAGAGACATTCATAGAATCGATTTCGCCTTGCATCGGAATGATGATGTTTTGGGTAGCATTATCGCGCCAAGCTTGAGTTAAGCCAGTCGCTTCTGTACCTACAACCAATGCACTAGCTGTAGTATAATCTTGAGTATGGTAGAAGTTGGAGTTCTGTAATGTGGCACCAAATATAGCAATTTTTTTGTCTTTTAAAAATTGTATTACATTTTCGGTAGTATCTGTGGCAATTTGATTGGTAAAAAGGCATCCTACACTTGAACGAACAATGTTAGGATTATACAAATCTGTTTTTGGATTGGCAATAATCACGGCATCAATATTGGCTGCATCACAAGTGCGAAGCATAGCACCAATATTTCCTGGCTTTTCAATTGATTCCATCACTAAAACCAAAGCATTTTCTGGTAATTTTAAATCGTTTAGCGATAAAGTTTTTGTTCTTGCAACCGCTAGAATACCTTCAGTTGTATCTCTGTAGGCTAATTTTTGATATACTTCTTTGGTAATTTCAATCAGTTCAACTTTGCTTTTAACAAGTTTATTGATTTCATTTTCAGTAATTAATTCAGGAAGAAATAAAATAGTTTCTAGTTGATAATTTCCTTTAATGGCAAGCCCAATTTCACGTTTTCCTTCAATTAAGAAAGTGCCTGATTGCTTTCTAGCTTTAGCTTTTTCTTGTAATAAGACTAAAGATTTAATTAACGGATTTTGTATGGAAGTGATTTGTTTTGTCATGTTGATAAAGAAAAATCTAAAGGTCAAAAATACCTAAAATAATTCTAAAATCTACAGAATTCCTCGGGCTTTAATTTCTAAGTATTTATTGATGGTATCCAATGTTAAATTTTCGGGTTGTGTTAACACGGAATGGATACCATATTTTTTTAGTTCGTTTACAATTAATTTTTTTTCAAAAAGGAATTTTTCAGCAATAACTTTATCATAAATTTCTTGAATAGTTTCTGCTTTTTTGTTTGTAATGTGATTTAATTCAGTGTTTTGAAAGAAAACTACAACTAACAAATGGTTTTTTGCAATTCCTTTCAAATAAGGCAGTTGGCGATCTAGTCCGTCTAAGGTTTCAAAATTTGTGTAGAGAATTAGCAAACTTCTTTGAGTGATATTTTTCTTAACATCGGTATATAATCTTGAATAATCACTTTCAAAATAATCGGTTTTTACATTATAAAGACTTTCTAAAATTTTTTGCATTTGCGATGTTCTTCTTTCAGCAACAACACGATTATCAATTTTTTTAGAAAATGTAAACATTCCTGCTTTGTCTTGTTTTTTCAAAATCACATTCGACAAAACTAAAGTCGCATTTATGGCATAATCTAATAAACTCAATCCATTGAAAGGCATTTTCATGGTTCTACCTTTGTCTATTAACATATAAATATTTTGAGATTTTTCATCTTGAAATTGATTAACCATCAAACTATTTTTCTTAGCGGTAGCTTTCCAATTTAGAGTTCTAATATCATCACCAGAAACATATTCTTTGATTTGCTCAAATTCCATTGTGTGACCAATTCTTCTAATTTTTTTCACGCCATATTGAAATAAATTATTAGAAAAAGCAATCAAATCATATTTCCTCAATTGAATATAAGATGGATACGTTGGAACCATTACATCTTTGTTGAAAGTATAACGTTTCGAAAGCAATCGAAGTGGTGAAGAGGCGTAAATATTTAAATTTCCAAAATGATATTCTCCACGTTCTGTTGGACGTAAAAAGTATTGAAAATCATCTGTTGAAGCATTTTTGATTTTTCTTTTTATTTCAAAATTTCTAATTTGAAATTGATATGGAATTTCGTCAATTATTTTGGTGTAAATCGAGAAGGTATAAAAGTTTTTTATAGATACAATTATTTGATTTTCATCACCATTAGAAAGTTTTTCTGGAATTGTTCTTTGTGCTTCAACACCATTTTTTGTAACAAACAAAATTATAAAATCTAATGCTAAAAAACCTAAAAGTAGGTACAACAAATACCAAATAGCGTTGTATAAAAAAGGAAAAATAAACGCTACACAAAACAACGCTACAATGCTAATGAGCAAGTAGAAAAAGAAATTGTTTATGTAAAGTTGCTTTAAAAGTTTCATTTTTTAGCTTAAAATGTTATAAATAGGATAAATTAAATTTCCTTGTTTTTACCTTGGAATTTCAATGTTTTCAATAATTTGTTTGATAATTTCAATACTTGTTAATCCTTCCATTTCTCTTTCAGGAGTTACAATTACTCTATGTTGCAAAACAGGAATTGCCGCTTCTTTGATGTCTTCTGGTGTAACAAAATCTCGTCCACGAATTGCTGCATATCCTTTTGAAGCGTTTAAAATAGCAATCGATGCTCTTGGCGAAGCACCTAAATACAAAAAGGCGTTTTCACGAGTATTGACAACGAGTTTTGCAATGTATTCTAATAAATTTGGTTCTACTATTATTTGCTTTACCAATTCTTGATATTGTTTAATTTCGTTTCCTGAAATTATGGTTTTGATAGCATCTAATTTCCCATGATTTTGAAGCAAATGTTCACGTTGCAAGATGATTACTTCTTCGTCAAGTTTAGGATAATCAATATTTATTTTGAATAAAAAACGATCTAATTGTGCTTCGGGTAAACGATATGTTCCTTCTTGTTCTATTGGATTTTGTGTGGCTAAAACAATGAAAGGAGTTTCAAGTTTGTATGTTGTTCCATCGATCGTAATTTGGCGTTCTTCCATTACTTCAAAAAGAGCTGCTTGCGTTTTTGCTGGAGCACGATTTATTTCATCAATTAAAATTAAATTTGAAAAAATTGGTCCTTTTTTGAATTCAAATTCTGATCTTTTTAAATCAAATACCGAAGTTCCAAGAATATCAGAAGGCATCAAATCGGGTGTGAATTGAATTCGGCTGAAATTGACATCTAATGTTTTTGCTAAAATTTTAGCAGTAATAGTTTTTGCAACACCTGGAACACCTTCTATCAAAATGTGACCATTTGAAAGTATTGCAACTAAAAGTTGATCAATCATTTTGTGTTGACCAACAATTACTGTTTCTAATTCTTTTTTAATTCGTTCAACACCTTCGCTTAGTGGTGTTAAATTTAATCGCGATTGAAAGTTTACCTCTGAATCGGTTTGGTTATTGTTTTCTATATTTTCCATATTCTTTTAATTGTGTAGTTTAATTCTAACTAAAAATTTTTTCAATTGCGTTGTTTATTTCTATTAAATCGTCTTCAATGCTTTGATGATAACTTCTTCTTTGATAATTGATTAGGCGAACTACATTTTCAATATCTTCAATGTTTTTACCTGTTTTTAAATGTAATTTTTTAATAAAATTCTCATCTAAAGTATTGGTTTCTATTAAGAATTCGTTTCTAACTCTTTCAAGAAAATATATTATTTTCTTATTAATAATATTTTGATGATCACCTTCTTGGTAATATAAATTTCCAATTGTTTTTGTAAAATCTACTGTTGTATTTTGTAATGGTTTTACTATTGGAACAATGCGTTGTTTTCGTTTTGCATTGAAAATCATGAAAAATACCATACCAATTAAAAATAGATACCAAGCCCATTTTAAAGCAGGATTACTCAAAATAAATCGCATTGGAGATGAAGAAACAGATTCTCCATTGATGTTGTCAATTGCCCAAAATATCTTTCCTTTTGGAATATAGGAAACTATTTTTTCTAAATATTCTGAGTGGTTTTCCTTCAAGATGTGATAGTTTGTAAAAGCTGCTGGTTGAGTATGCAAATAGAAAAAACCATTGCCATGTGGTACTTTTATAAAATTAGCATATTTATTATTACCTGATTCTTGATAACCTAAAATTGTTGTTGTAAGTGTGTCAATTTTGCCAAAATAGTATGAACCAGCGCCTATATCGAAATTGTATTTTTTGGTGTCAAGCTTTTTATTTGCTAATGAAAATTTGATTTCTTTATTAAAAATCATTTCATTATTTGTTTCAAATTTTAATGAATCCATTAGAATCTTTGAGAAACTTTTTGAACTTAAAAAAGCAGAATTTCCATGAGAAACAAAATATAATAATTCTTGAGTTGATTGATCGTCAATTAGAGAATATTCAGAAATGGAAAGAATAGTTCCTCTTTCGTTGTAATTATTTACAAGTGAATCATAATTATATAATGGTTCGAAATATTCATAAATTGTATTTGTAACTTTTTTTAGGGAATTTTTTTTAAGTAATGTTGGTGATTCTTTATCAAAAATGTATAAACCAAATGGAATTTTATCGTTTATAGAATAAGTAGGACGCCAATCAATTGGTCGAGGTCTATTAGCATCAACAAAGATTATTGCTATAAAAATTAGCACTAAAAAAACTATATATATTTTAATGGTTTTATTCATTTATATAGATTTTAGTGTCTGTTCAAAAGATTTTTTTGCACTTTCAAAAGTGTTGTTATCCAAGTCGAATTCGCCATACCAAATATAATTGTATAGGTAAGAAACATAACTAAAATCTTCTTTCAGTTTTTGGTTTTGAATCTCATAAAAATAATCGGTATTTGTTTTTTCAGGATTCCAATCAATAATTGATTTCTCTGACATTCGCTTTAAAATCCATAGATAATAGTAACGAATTGTTAATCGATTATCACCTGATTTTATGGTTTCTTTAATCAATTTTTCAAAGTCAACAAGTTTTAAATTTCTTTCGATATCATCATCAGAAATTATTTTTTTTGTCGTTGATTTTCCAAATACCCATTGACCTTCTTTGTTTAAAATTGCTTTAACAATTAGATAAATTACAAACAGAATGATTAATGTTGAGACAATATTTATCGTAACATCAACAGCTTTACTTGAAACACCATCAGAAAGCCCAAAAAGATCTTTAAAAAAGTCTTTCATAGCTTCTAAAAATCTGTCCCAAGCGCCTTTTTCCGTAGCTTTTACTTCATATTGAAATTCACTTGACTTGTAGTTTTCTTTAAAATTTGGATTAAATTTTTGAGTTTCAATATCAGAATTGTCAATTATAATTTCCTTTTGATTATGCACAGAATTTCTTCCATTGGAAATTTCCAACGAGTCTTGTGCATTGATTGTAATGCAAAAAAATAAACTAACTATAAAAAATAATTTATTCACTATCACTACCAATCATGTCTATTGAACTTTTTTCTGAAATGTTTTCGTCGTAATCTCTTTGGCTGTAATAAATTGTACCTTGATTGATTAGAATTAAATTATTTAAAATATAACTAACTATCATTGATACAACCATAATTATTGTCATCATAATTGACATGAATCCAAGACCATCAGCAGCTACATTTTGAGAATCATTTAATGTTGTATAAAAACTTGCCATTCCAAATACATAAGGAATCATTGTGAAAATAGTATTAACAATTTGGATGATAATATAAATTATCAGTGTTGAAAAAACAATGGGCCAAAATTGTTGTCTTAAATCGCCAAATCCTGCAGAAATAGAACCAAAGAAGGTATCTTCCGAAGATAGGTAATGATAAAAACTTAGATGAATCCAAGACATAATCATAGGAATTGTTATCAATAATAAGGGAAATCCAATTAATATGACACACAATAATATATTGATAAACATAACAATCATTATAATTGGAAAAATAATAAAAATTGAACCAATTGTAAATTTAAAAAGTTTAAAAGCACTCTTTTTTAATTCGGCTATAATATCTGAAGTTTCAAAATTTGCTCCTTTTTTATCATCGTATAATTTTAAATATAAAACTGGAAATGCAAATTGAAGTAATGACAAGAAATAGAAAAAAAACAGACCAAATATAACAATGACTGCAATCGTTCCAGCATTATTTTGAAACAAATCTTGAAACATACTGTTGTTTTGAACGCCTCCACTTATATTTGAAAATATAAATTCAAAATATACTTTAAATAAAAAGTACATCAAAACTGCTGCAGCTAATAAAAAGAAACCATTAATCGCAAAATAGTTTTTGAAATAGTGCTTTCCTGTGATTTTAAAAAACTGAAAAGTATCGTTTATATAATCGCTAAATTCTCTTTTTTTATAAAGTTGAAACATTTTTATTGATTTTTTTATGAATAATGTATGGATAGATTAAATAGTAAAAAGAAATAATTGACAAAGTTGAAATAATAATTCCAACGCTTAGCCAAATAGGCATATCAATAGAATATCTTGTAATGAAACCTTCTAAAAAACCTGCAGCTATAAAGAAAGGATAGGAACTTAAATATATTTTTAAACTATTTTTTACGCCAATTTTTAATGAATTTACTCTTGAATATGTTTTAGGAAATAGGATGGAAGCACCAAGAATAAAACCTGCTGCAGCATGAACTACAATTGCAAATATTTCGAATGCTCCATGAATCCAAATTCCTCTAACACTTTCCCAAAAAACACCTTGTTCATAAAAGAAGTATTGAAAAGAACCAACCATTATTCCGGTGTTTAGCAAACGATATAATGTTCCTATTCCAAGAAAAAATCCTTCCAAGTAGCACAAAGTTCCAAAATAGAGATTGTTTACCGTTATTCCGATAAAGCTTCCCCAATTACTTCCTGATTTATATATGGCTACTGGATTTCCATCTTTTATATTTTCTAAAGTCTCATTAACATAACCATCGCCAAGAATTAATCGTACAAATTCTGCGTCATATTTTGCTGACACAGCACCAATTGCAAAAAAGCAAAAAAACAATACAAAAGCATAGAGTAAATATCTTTTGTATTCATAAACAATGAGTGGTACTTCAGTAAAAAAAAACTCTAAAATTCTATTTTTTTCTACTCTTTTAGTCTTGTAAATCTTTTGATATATTTGTGAAGCTAGATAATTTAAATACTTAACTGTCTTGCTTTTAGGATAATAGGTTTGAGCATAGGATAAATCATTAACTAAATGAATGTACAAACTTGCCATTTCATCAGGATTTTTTTTAGATTTACCAAAAATTGCTAGCTCAAAATCGAGCCATTTTTCTTTGTTTTGTTTTATGAATGCTATTTCTCTCATCGAACGCTAAAATATTAAAAAATATGTCAGAATTAACAATAAATACCACACAAAATGTAAAAATTAATTTTCAAGCTGCTTCTGTAGGTGAAAGAATATTGGCCTATTTTGTTGATTTACTGATAAAAGGATCTTATTTAGTAGTAATTGGATATTTCGTTTTTAACAAAATGGGATTGGGTGATGCTATATCAAAAATGGATCAATGGTCAGCAATTGCCATAGTGGTTTTATTTTTATTTCCCTATATGTTTTATTCTTTAGTTTTAGAAAGTATTCTTGAAGGTCAAACTATTGGAAAACGGCTAATTAGAATTAAAGTTGTAAAAATTGATGGTTATCAAGCTTCGTTTCCTGACTATTTATTGAGATGGCTTTTTAGAATTATTGATATTAGTATAAGTTCTGGAATTATAGCTGTAGTTTCAACTATTATTAATGAAAAAAATCAGCGTTTAGGAGATGTTTCTGCTGGAACTGCGGTGATAACTTTAAAAAATAAATTCACTATTAATAGTACGATTTTAGAAGATATTGGCGAAGCTTATGTTCCTGTTTATCCTTTAGTTATAAAACTTTCCGATAATGATGTTAGAATTATTAAAGAAACTTTGAATACTGCAATTGCTAAAAGTGATTTTGAAATGATTTCTAAGTTAAAAGACAAAGTTGAAAAGGTTACTGGAATTAAAAATCAATCGGGTAAAAGTGAGGATTTTTTGAAAACTGTAATTAAAGATTATAATTTTTATACCCAAAATATGTAATTTACATTATCTATTTAGTAAAATACAACCATCCCACAAAAGGTTTTGGGTAATCAGCATCATTTAAGTTTAAAATATAGAAATAAGTTCCTTTTAAAGCTAATGAGGAACTTATGGTTTGTCCAAAAGTGATTTCGCCATCCCAATCTTCTGATTGATTATTTCCTTTCCAAATTAATCTTCCCCAACGATTGTAGATTTCTAATTCAAAATTCACAAAAATATTCCTTAATCCTTCAATAAAAAACGTGTCGTTAAAACCATCGTTATTGGAAGTAACATAATTGTAAATAATTGGAGGACAGTTTTTTGTAGTTAAATCAAATGAGGTAATTGAGAAACAATGGTCATTTTCAATTCGTACAAAGATTTTCTTTGGTGTTGAAGTTGAAACATAATTTGAAGTATTTGCTAATGCATTAACATTGGCTATGGCATCCGCTTCTGTTTCGTAAAATCCAATAAAAGTATCAGTTGAATTGGTTAGAACTTGATTGGCATAATTTGAAAAATTGAAAGTGCCGGCAGTAAATCCTTCGTTACAAGATATTAAAGGCTCAAGAAGGTTAAAATTTGGTGGCAACCAACTAGAAATTGTTTGCGAAAAAGTATTGTTGTTTTCAATAATTTCGGTTACTATTCCGGTGCCAGTTCCGTTGTCATCAACTACGAAAGTTATGGTAAAATCTGTTGGAATTGTATTTGGTATTGTGATGGTTATTTGTCCGTTTTCACTTCCGTCTATTGGAATGCTATTTTGTGTTTGCGTTTGCCCAACTAGTATTCCATTTGCATAAATTGCAATAGGTGTTGCTGCTGGTAACGGATTTGTGCAATTAAGATTTGAAACTATATAATCTATAGTGTAAATATTCGAGCTACAAGATTGATTAATTGAGTCTAAAGCAATCGTCGCGTCTGGTAATTGACTATTAAGTTTTGTAACTACAACGTTTATCAAAACCACATCTTGTCCCGATGTAAGTTGAATTAGTGCAGAGGAATCACCAATATTTATGTTATTTTGAATGTTGTAAATATCCAAATCCATATTGTAAAGGGTAGTACTTCCTGTGATACTGTTGGTGCTATTGAAGGCATTATTCGCAGGATTTAATGGCGGATTACTGAGTGTATTTCCGTTAATTCTGAGGGTTTCATTTACTGCTAAAACATTATCACCTTCCCAAGCTATAAAGCCAATTTGAGCATTGTTATTATCAATTACATTCAGACTATTCAAAGTAATATTCAAAGCATTTGGAATACTCTGTAAACCATCATAAATATTAATTTGATTCAAAGGCAAACTATTTTCCTTGTAAACAATAACTATCGCCCAACCAGCAAAATTGGTTCTGTTATTGCAATATCCTTGTTCGTTTATAAGCGTTTGTGAAATATCTAAATCTGAAAGTGTATAAGTTCCGTTTCCGGTTGCAATAACTTGACTTGTAATATCTTTAAAAGCGCTAAAATAGGGAAGGCCTGAACTCATTGATATATTAGAAAAAAGTCGTTGAGCTGTGATGTCAACTGCATTTAATTTCACATTAAAATCGCCAGTTCCTGATCCTGCCCAATACAAATAAGCACTTTCTATTATCTGATTGGAATTTAAATTTAAAGAAGCATCTGATGAAGTTAAAAGCAAATTTTCACATCCGAAAGTGATGTTATTTTCACCTAAGTTCATGGTATTTCCAATAAAAGTGAAATCGAAGCGTCCGTTAAATTGATTATATAAAGTTACGTTTTGCCCAAAACAGTTGCAAAAAGAAAGTAATAGTATACTAAAAGCAAGATAATGAAGTTTTAGATTCACAAAATTATAGCAATTATGATATCTAAATTAGTCAATTATTTTTAATTATGACTATTTTTGAAATTCGTTTTAATATTAAATAATTGTGTAATTTTCCAAAGTTTTAATTTTAGTTGTGAAACACTACCAAATTCGATTATATAATTCAACAGATTTTGACCAATGGAATACTTTTATAAGTGTTGCCAAGAATGCTACTTTTCTATTCAATAGAAACTTCATGGAATATCATTCAGATCGATTTCAGGATTATTCATTGATGGTTTTTGATGAAGATAAATTGGTTGCAGTTTTGCCAGCCAATAAGAATGAAAATACAGTTTATTCGCATCAAGGTTTAACTTATGGAGGATTGGTTTTAAATTCTAAAGCTAAATTAAGTTCTGTTATTTCAATTTTCAAAGGTGTTTTACAGTTTTTAAATGAAAATTCGATTGAGAAATTGGTTTTAAAAACAATCCCAAATTTCTATTTAGATTATTTTTCAGATGAATTAGAATATTGTTTGTTTATAACTCAAGCACAATTAAATAGGAGAGATTCACTTTCTGTAATCGATTTGACTAAGCCTTATTCTATTACAAAAACCAGAAAAGAAAGTATTCGTAGAGGTAAAAAAAATAGTTTAATTATAAAAGAAGAACTGAATTTTGAGTTGTTTTGGAACGAAATTTTGATTCCAAATTTAGATAAAAAACATCAGGTAAAACCAGTTCATTCGGTTGAAGAAATTGCCTTATTGCAAAAACGTTTTCCAAA